>Ga0233438_10000381_pt1 | contig 59018 bp, 44 predicted proteins | sample SI_123_September_FD_182720 | JGI IMG/M metagenome (GOLD analysis project Ga0233438, IMG submission 182720) | Seawater microbial communities from Saanich Inlet, British Columbia, Canada - SI_123_September2016_10_MG | ecosystem: Environmental > Aquatic > Marine > Inlet | place: Canada: British...
GCATCATTATATGTAGACACAACATCATAACCTTCTGTACGCAACTGGGTGAGGATGCGTTCTGAATCTACTAAGTTTTTCGGACAACCCAAAGATACAAAACCAATTTTCGCTGCGGTTGAATTTTGTGTACCGTGTTGAGCATCAATCACTTTCACTGGGGTTTCTAATGTGGTGGTTTGTTTAACCGACGATTTAGTCTTCGGTGTGTTATTTTGGTTGGGATCAAATTGTTCGACCGACATACATTTACTCTAAATAAACTCAATGTTGACATTATACAGTAAGGTTTTATGAAATTCAGAATCGTTTATTATACGTCCAAGTTTAACGCCATTATTAGTTAACACATTAAGATGAATAATGAACGGGTAATAACGACAAATGCTCATTCAGCCAGTATTCTAAATTGATTTTGTCAAGTACGATAATGGCACCATATGAAGTCGACACTAAGCCTATTTCAGTGAGTTTATGTAATGCTTTATGTAAGCTTAGTACTGTTACAGCAAGTAATTCAGCACAATCTTGTTGACGTAATTTAATGCTGTTGATTCCGTTTTGATGGCATCGTTTATATAGTAATTTCGCTAAGCGAACGTGCGTAGGTAAGCGTCTGTGATCATCCATTAACTCCAAGGCCGTATTGAGTTTAGCGGCCAGAGAAGTCAGTAAATAGGTATTAAATTCAGGCTCGTGTTGATGTAAATAATCAAATTTTTTACGGCAAAGGTGACTGATAATGACGTCATCTAATGCTTGAGAATGATGTGTACGTGGTTTATTAACAATAACGGTGACTTCACCAAAGCTATCTCCTCGAGATAAATATGACGCGAGTTGATACTTGCCATCGAGTCCATAGTTACCGACTTTCACGATACCAGATTGGATGACTTTGAGACCGGGCTCTTTATCACCGCGTTGATGGATTTGCTGACCTGCTTGATAAATCTTACGTTCACCATGTGCTTCACATAAGTCTAGCAGTCTATTGCTCATTTTTTGTAAATCGCTCATGTTAAAATTTTATAACAAATCGACCACAAAAGTATAGATCTATATTTTTTAGTTGTTACTTAGTCTTTATAATCTGAATCACTTAAAAATTGGAGATAAACATTGTGACTTTTCAATATGCGATTTTAGCTATTTTTGTGACGTTTGCATTGATAGAAGCAAAAAATGGTAAATTCTTTAGGAAAGAGAGTGAAGTAAAAAGCGATGGTTATGTAGAAATTATTGGTTCACTCATGCTGTTCATGTTTACCCAACCTTTAATTTTATTCACATCTGCTTTTTTAATGGGACAAGCCCTGCCGGAATATGCTGGCGTATTGGCGAATTCATCAATTGTTTTACATATTGCGTTGTTATTAATATTTGACGACATGATGCAATATTGGTGGCATCGTGCATCCCATAACAGCCGTTTTCTATATTTTTTACATCGTGCGCATCACAATGCAAAATATATGAGCGTTCGCATTGTGTATCGCAATAACTTTTTTTATTACTTGTTGATGCCTTCTATCTGGTTTTCAGGAGTACTTATTTATCTTGGGCTAGGCTGGTCTTATGCGGTGTATTTAGTATTTAAAATGCTGGTCATAATAGGAGCACATTCGGAATGGAAGTGGGATCGAGCTCTATACAGTACAAAAGCACTTGCACCATTAGCCTGGGTCGTCGAACGTACAATTTCAACCCCATCTACCCACAGCGCACATCATGGTTTAACGATGGAAGATGGCGTCACTCATTACAAAGGCAACTATGGTAATTTATTGTTTTTGTGGGATGTGTTATTTGGCACAGCTAAAATTACGCGTCGTTACCCAGATAAATATGGTATCGAAGGAATGAGAAAAGCAGAGTGGGCAGAACAATTATTTTGGCCACTGATCAAATCCAAGAAAAAACCCACTAAGATCACTGAATAATTTGCGTGAGGCCTGGTAAATTTTTACGTATAATCAGGTCTTATGAACAAACTTCCACTTCCCCTTCACTGTTATGACCATGCCGGACGTGTCATTCCTCCCAATTTATTTTGGTTTTCAGGTTTTTTCTTAATGAAAAGCTGGTTAATCTTTTTAGGTTCAATCACTATTCGTGGAAAAGAAAAAGAAATCCTGGAATTTTGGTTTCCAGTACATCAAGATTTATACGTGTCACTCATTTTAGGGTTACCGGCCTTATTAGCCATGCTCTTAGCCAGTTACCGCAATACATTATGGGACAAGGGCAAAACACGTTGGGTATATTGGATTGGGATCTTGATGTCGCTAGCAGTTATTGCACAACTCATTTATTCAATGAATCGTTTAGTGCAAGCACAATTTAATTATCACAACAGTCTAGCATTGAGTATATTCGGTATATCGTTAATAGGCGTATACATGCTTAGAAGTCAACATATTGAGCTTATGTTGAAGGATTGGTTGCGCTAACTATAGTGTAAATAATGGTGGGTAAGTATTATGTTTGTCGATGTTTTTTAATATCCATGTATAACGCTATTATCAACCAAATAACAACTACACTGATTAAAAATGTCGAGTTCTCTGCTAATTGCATTACTTCTTCACTTAATGTCGCCGTAGCAAATATTAACAGCAAATAGTAGGGTAGATTTAGGATCCCTGCTAAGCCAATGATCTTTCGACTTCGATTGGCCGCGCCTTGGTTGACCATGAAGAATGCTAAAGAGTTAATGTGGATCATAGCGATTAGCAAAGAGTTAAATTTTATAGGATCAGAAACGCGCTTATTTATTTCACTGGCACTTGTTCGTCGGCCAATTTCATAGTTAATGACGGAACCGATGGTGGCACCGAGCACCATTGCAATGGTCAATTTAAAGATATCACTTGGACCTGGACTCGCACCTATTACCATCAGAACCGCAAAAAATTGTCCGGGAAAGTAAAAGCCAACATAGACAATGGACTCTAATAATATAATCACTAGAATTAAGGTATAAAAATAATCACCAGCACTATCTCGTAATAAACTAAGTAGTTCTCCACCCGGAGGAATAATATGATAATTAACTAAAACTGCTAATAAAATAAGCGCGAGCAGAGCAGTGATAGGGAGCGAAGAATAATATTTCATGAGCTTGAATTTAGCTTACTTAAAGGCATTTTTACGTGCGATAAAGCGTTCAGATCAAATGTTCGTTGCAACTGAATAGAATTATGCACGTTGTTTCAGAAATTTATTAATTGCTTGCGCTACAGCGACAAACCCAAATGTACCTGTAACAGCAACACTGGCACCAAATCCAGTTTCACAATCCAATTTGACAGCACCTTCACCAGAGAGTTTTTGTTTTCCAACAGTACCATCTCCCTGGGGATAGCGCAGCTGCTCGGTAGAATAGATACATTCAATACCAAAACGACGTTTAGGGTTTTTACTGAAATTATACTGACGGCGCAATTCAGAGCGAAGTTTTGCCGCGAGTGGATCTTGAATCGTTTTGGCAAGATCGCCAGACGTCACCAAACGCGGATCTATTTGTCCACCCGCACCACCAATAGTAATGATATTAATTTTATTGCGTTTACAATATGCAATCATTGCGGCTTTAGCCGGAATACTATCGGTTGCATCTATCACTATATCCATGGACTGGGTAAGATATTGAGATACGTTATCAGCAATAACAAAATCCTCAATTTCATTAACGATACAATCAGGATTAATGAGTTTGATTCTGTGTGCCATAGCACTCACTTTAGCCTGACCGATGGTATCCTGCAGAGCATGAGCTTGACGGTTTGTATTAGTGATACAAATATCATCAATATCAATTAATGTGATCGTTCCGACACCACTACGTGCAAATCCTTCAGCCACCCAAGTACCCACACCGCCAACGCCGACAACCGTGAAATGTGCTTGTTCTAGGGAAGCTAAACCCTGCGTTTCATATAATCGCTCAATCCCACCAAAACGTTGTTTTTGCATAAATCATTCTAAATAATTAATTGTAATGTTCTTATTATTCACCGTTACTCGGCAAACAGTTTATGTTGTAATACTATTATATTGTTTCCAATGAGAGTTGTCATATTATGTCCCATACTGAACTAAATCCAAGCAATACAAATCCTGAAAACAAAACGTTAACAAAGATCAAGCAGATCGCTAAAGGTCAGGCTACGTCCGATGGTGCCGGTGTCGCCCTGACACGTATTATTGGTCAAGGTAGTGTAAAACGCATTGATCCATTTATTATGTTAGATGAATTTGGCTCGGATCAACCGCAAGACTATCTTGCTGGTTTTCCTTCCCATCCTCATCGTGGCTTTCAAACAGTTACTTATATGCTCCAAGGTAAAATGGGGCACGAAGATTCTGTAGGCAATCAAGGTCTCATTGAAGATGGCGGGCTACAGTGGATGAATGCTGGTAAAGGCATTATCCATTCGGAAATGCCAATGCAAACTAATGGTGTATTAAGAGGGTTCCAGTTATGGGTCAATCTACCTGCCTCTGAGAAAATGTCTCCTCCAGATTACCAAGATATTCCGAGCGGTCAAATTCCGGAGCATATCTTTACTGATGGTAAAGTGAGAGTATTAGCAGGTGAATTTAACGGATTAAAGGGGGCGGTGACGACCAGAGCTATCAATCCTCAATTCTTTGATATTCATTTCACGTCATCAACGTCTTTAACATTCGATACAAACAAAAAACACAACGGGTTTCTATTTGTTTATGAAGGCCAGATCAAAGTTGGTGAACAGATATTGATGAAAGGCGAGTTGGGTATTTTGGCATTTGAAGATCTTCTACTCATCCATGCTCAGTCAAATACACGCTTAATATTTGTGTCTGGCGAGCCAATTAATGAGCCAGTTGCTCAATATGGTCCATTTGTTATGAATACCCAAGCAGAAATAGAACAAGCGCTGCGGGATTATCGTGATGGCCGATTAACTCAATAATATGAACATGGGTAAAACGTGTTTTTCATTTTAACCGTTGTTGAATATTGCTCAAGCATCATTAAGTAAAGTGTAAAAAATTTATGAAACCTATTATTCTGGCGGGTGGTTCAGGTAGTCGTCTTTGGCCAAAGTCACGCGTTGCCATGCCCAAACAATTTTTATCTCTAACCTCTAGCGATTCTATGTTACAAGATACCGTTAAGCGTTTAGCTGGTTCAGATACCTCAGATCCGCTAATTATCTGCAATGAAGCACATCGATTTTTGGTCGCAGAACAATTACGTCAACAAAACTTAGCATACTCGGGGATCTTGCTTGAACCAGTTAGCCGTAATACTGCACCTGCTATCGCTTTGGCTGCGCTCAAGGCCATTGAAAATAACGATGATCCTATATTACTGATTCTGGCCGCTGATCATTTCATTCAAGATCATGCAAAATTTCATATTGCACTTGAGCAGGCAAAACACTTAGCTCAACAAGATAAATTAGTCACATTTGGTATAACACCAGATATACCACATAGTGGTTATGGCTACATAAAAAGAGGCCCATCATTAACTGAGCATAGCCAAAATGTTGGATATGAGATTTCTGAGTTCGTAGAAAAACCAGACTTGGTTACCGCCGAAGCTTATGTTTCTTCAGGTGATTACTTTTGGAATTCAGGGATATTCATGTTTAAGGCGAGCGTTTATTTACAATCACTTGCACAATATGCCCCAAAAATTTTATCTGTTTGCAAACAAGCATTATCAAGACAATCTCAAGATATGGATTTTACTCGAATTGATACCGATATATTTGCTAGCTGTCCTGATAATTCAATTGATTATGCGGTAATGGAACATACACAAGATGCAGTAGTGATCCCATTAAATACTCACTGGACCGATGTTGGTAGTTGGTCATCATTATGGGAAATAACGGAAAAAGACGCATTGGGGAATGCATGTATAGGTGATGTGATGTTGCATAACACGACCAACAGTTATATTAATGCAGAAGGAAAGCTTGTGAGTGTGATTGGTCTTGATAATGTTGTGGTTGTAGAAACAAAAGATGCGGTGATGGTGGCAGACAAAGATAAAGTGCAAGATATTAAACACGTTGTCAATGCGCTCAAAGCACAAAAACGGTCTGAATATGTATTCCACCGTGAAGTATTTCGACCGTGGGGGAGTTATGATGCTATTGATAGTGGTGAGCGATTCCAGGTAAAACGTATACGAGTTAAGCCTGGGGAAAAACTATCATTACAAATGCATCATCATCGCGCGGAACATTGGATTGTGGTGACAGGTACAGCCCAGGTTACCATTGGTGAACAGACCCAAATAATTTCTGAAAATGAATCTACTTACATCCCAATTGGAGCAGTTCATTGCTTAGAAAACCCTGGCAGTATCACATTAGAATTAATTGAAGTTCAATCAGGTAGTTACTTAGGTGAGGACGATATTGTCAGATTCTCGGATAGGTATGGTCGTTGTGATTGAATTTAATGTTTTAATATCATCATCATGTGCGTAAAAATAACTACTGAAGTTAATATTAAACGCATTTTTGTATAATGAATAACCATATCTTTAGGTAAAGAGAGGTAGTACTTATCATACATTAGTATGAGTAAATAGCTCACTGATAAAACAAATAGTGTGATTTTTTGATTAAATATTAATAATGCGACCCATCCAATAATGCTGGGTAACATTGCAACATAAACTTGATGACCATTTTTTGGCTCTGTTAACGCCTGATACCAATGCACTCCTCCAAAAAAAGATAAAATAATGGCTGAATATTGAACAAAGGCCATAGACGCTTGAACTGTATTGAGTATGGTTAACTCTAAAACAGTATGTATCATGAGTGAAATAAAAGGTATTAATCCAAGATAACCTAAAATTGTAGCTTGTTTGGGCATAATTTATTCCAATTAAAGTCTATGTTTGTTTTGACCAATAAAAAAAGCACCATAAGGTGCTTTTCCACAAATTTCAATCTAATTACTTTTGAATAGGTGTATATGGACGCTCTGTTTCACCTGTGTAAAGTTGACGAGGGCGACCAATTTTTTGACCTGGCTGACTCATCATCTCATGCCAATGTGAAATCCAACCAACTGTTCTTGCTAATGCAAAGATACAAGTAAACATATTAGTAGGAATACCAATTGCTTTTAATACAATACCTGAATAGAAATCAACGTTAGGGAAGAGTTTCTTCTCTGCAAAATACGGGTCAGAAAGTGCAATACGTTCTAATTCCATAGCGACGTCTAATAATGGATCGTCTAATTGCAATTCTTGCAACACCTCATGGCAACTTTCACGCATGACTTTTGCACGTGGATCAATGTTTTTGTAAACGCGATGTCCAAAACCCATTAAACGGAATGGGTCAGATTTATCTTTAGCTCGAGCGATAAATTCTGGAATACGATCAACGGTGCCAATTTCTTCAAGCATATTTAAACATGCTTCGTTAGCTCCACCGTGAGCAGGTCCCCACAATGAAGCAACACCTGCTGCGATACATGCATATGGGTTTGCGCCTGATGAACCTGCTAAACGCACAGTTGAAGTTGATGCATTTTGTTCGTGGTCTGCGTGGAGTATAAATATACGATCCATTGCACGCTCTACAGCAGCACTAATCTGATAATCTTCAGATGGAACAGAGAACATCATATTTAAGAAGTTACCCGCATAAGACAAGTCGTTTTTTGGATAAACAAATGGCTGACCGATACTGTATTTATACGCCATCGCGATAAGTGTCGGCATTTTAGCAATTAGGCGATGTGCAGAACGAACACGTGCTTGTGGGTCAGAAACATCTAGATCACTGTGGTAGAAAGAAGATAACGCACCAACTGTTCCACACAACATTGCCATTGGGTGAGAGTCATTTCTGAATCCTTGGAAAAACATGTTTATTTGTTCATGAACCAACGTGTGATTGGTAATGGTACTTTTGAATTCTGCATACTGTTCTGCTGTCGGCTGATCACCGTGTAACAACATATAACATACTTCTAAATAATCAGAATTTTGTGCTAATTCTCCGATGGGGAAACCGCGGTGTAATAAGACACCTTCTGCGCCATCAATGTAAGTGATTGAAGATTCACAAGAACCTGTGGCCATAAATCCTGGATCGTAAGTAAAATAACCAGTTGAGCCTAATGTGCGAACATCTATTACATCTTGTCCCGCTGTACCCTTTAGAATGGGAAGCTCGACTTCCTTATTATCAACCTTAAGAATGGCTTTATTATCCGCCATAAGTGTATCTCCTCATTTTTCATAGATGCAATTATATGCAATATGTAATTATTCGCATTTTAAAAACGGCCCATAGTGTGACTTATATTTACCTTACAAGTCAATATTTAAGACAATTCCGTTTGTGTTTTTAACTATAACTTTTATGTATGGTGTATCAACTTATCAATTATAAAGGGATGCACATAAAAAATTACTACTAATGTCTTAAATATCAACAAAGAATTGTAATTCTATTGCGTGCTATATATACTTCTCAGTGCTTTTTATATAGGGAGTTTTCACTATATTTTAAGTTACAAAATATTCACAAAAAATTAACAAAGTGAGTGTTTTTATGAAGCAGTTATGTGTGATTGTTTTCATAAGTAAAATTAGTTTACAGCAGAACAGTTATAACCCTACGAATGAGAAAATAGGCTAACGTATTGTGAAAAAGCAAAGACCAGTAAATTTGGATTTAAATACCATTAAATTCCCACCTTCTGCAATTTCGTCAATTTTACACCGAGTAACCGGCGTGGCGATGTTTTTTGCATTATTATTTGTGATTTGGGCTTGGGCGGTATCGCTTGGTTCAGAAGAAGGATTCAATAATGTGCAAATCATCATGGATGGTTTCTTAGGTAAATTTGTCGCAATTGGCACAGTATCAGCCTTAACTTATCATATCCTTGGCGGAATTCGTCATGGCATCATGGATATGGGCTACTGGGAAGAATTAGAATCAGGAAATACCAGCGCAAACGTTGTGATTGGTATTTGGGTAGTATTAACGGTTATTTTAGGGGTGGCATTGTGGTAACAAATCAAGCATCCATTAAACGTAATGGCATTCAGGATTGGGTATCATTACGTGCAACAGCATTGATTATTGCGCTGTATTCATTTTACCTAGCGTTTGTATTCATTACTACTGATATCAGTAGTTTTGCAATTTGGCAGGGTATATTTGCCAGTTTATTTATGAAAGTATTTACGTTTGCTGCATTAGTGTCAATTATGCTCCACGTGCGCATCGGTTTATGGCAAGTACTGACCGACTACATTAAACCAACAGGTTTACGTGCCGGTATTCAATATGTACTTAACTTAATCGCCTTTGCTTATGTAGCAGTGGGCTTGTTCGTATTGTGGGGAGTGTAATTTAATATGAGTATTCCAGTTCATGAGTTTGACGCAGTAGTGATTGGTGCAGGTGGTGCAGGTATGCGCGCCGCTTTACAAATCTCAGAATCAGGTAAAACCTGTGCGTTATTATCCAAAGTATTTCCAACCCGTTCTCACACAGTGTCTGCGCAAGGTGGTATTACCGTAGCCTTAGGTAATTCGCACGAAGATAATTGGGAATGGCATATGTATGACACCGTTAAAGGTTCTGATTATATCGGTGACCAAGACGCGATTGAGTACATGTGTAAAACTGGCCCAGAAGCCATTATTGAAATGGAAAATATGGGTTTACCTTTCTCTCGTACAGAAGAAGGTAAAGTTTATCAGCGTCCTTTCGGTGGTCAATCTAAGAATTTTGGCGGTGAGCAAGCTGCTCGAACTGCCGCTGCTGCTGACCGTACGGGTCATGCACTATTACATTTGCTTTATCAGCAAAACGTAAAAAACAAAACAAAAGTGTTTTCAGAGTGGTATGCACTTGATTTAGTGAAAAACCAAGACGGCGATGTAGTGGGTTGTACTGCAATCGATATCGAGTCTGGTGAGGTCGTTTACTTTAAATCTAAAGCGGTAGTTTTAGCTACTGGTGGTGCTGGACGTATTTACGCTTCTACTACTAACGCACACATTAATACTGGTGACGGTGTTGGTATGGCGTTACGTGCAGGCGTACCATTACAAGATATGGAAATGTGGCAATTCCACCCAACTGGCATCGCTGGTGCAGGTACACTGGTAACTGAAGGTTGCCGTGGTGAAGGTGGTTACCTATTGAACAAAGATGGCGAACGTTTCATGGAACGTTATGCTCCTAACGCTAAAGACTTAGCGGGTCGTGACGTTGTTGCTCGTTCAATGATGACTGAAATCCGTGAAGGCCGAGGTTGTGATGGTCCTTGGGGTCCTCATATTAAGTTGAAACTTGATCACTTAGGTAAAGAAGTACTTGAATCACGTTTACCTGGTATTCTTGAATTATCGAGAACCTTTGCCCACGTTGATCCGGTCAAAGAACCTATCCCAGTTATTCCAACATGTCACTATATGATGGGTGGTATTCCGACGAACGTTGATGGTCAGGTCATTACAATTGACGCGAATGGTACTGAATCTAAAGTGAATGGTTTATTTGCTTGTGGTGAGATTGCTTGTGTATCTGTTCATGGTGCAAACCGCTTAGGTGGTAACTCATTACTTGATTTAGTTGTATTTGGTCGTGCAACAGGTTTACATTTAGGTGATAAACTAAGTGAAACTGATTCTGCGCGTGAAGCGTCTTCTGATGATGTTGATGCAGCGTTAGCTCGTTTCAATCGTTGGGAAAATAGCGCAGTAGGTAAGGGCGAAGATCCTGTCCAAATTAAGAAAGACATGCAAACATGCATGCAATTAAACTTCTCGGTATTCCGTGAAGGTGACTCAATGGCCGAAGGTCTAAAAGAGTTAGCAGAAATCCGTGAACGTCTCCAGAATGCAAGACTGGATGACAAGTCGTCTGACTTTAACACTCAACGTATTGAATGTTTAGAATTAGATAACTTAATGGAAACCGCGTACAGCACTGCAGTTGCAGCGAACTTCAGAACAGAAAGTCGTGGTGCTCACAGCCGCTTCGATTTCCCAGAGCGTGATGATGATAACTGGTTATGCCACAGCATCTATCTGCCTGAGTCTGAATCTATGCTTAAACGTGACGTTAATATGACGCCTAATCTGCGTGAAGCATTCCCGCCGAAAGCACGTACATATTAAGGAGAGACTATAATGCAACTTAATTTTTCTATATATCGCTACAACCCTGATATTGATGATGCTCCGCGTATGCAAGAGTACTCGTTAGAGGTTGAAGAAGGCCAGGACATGATGGTGCTTGATGCATTGATTGCCTTGAAAGAGACAGATCCTACATTATCTTTCCGTCGTTCATGTCGTGAAGGAGTATGTGGTTCAGATGGTATGAACATGAATGGTAAAAATGGCCTAGCATGTATCACACCATTATCAGCACTAGGCAAAGGTAAAATTGTGGTTCGTCCATTACCTGGCTTACCTGTTGTGCGTGATTTAGTCGTTGATATGACGCAATTCTATACTCAATATGAGAAGATCAAGCCATTCTTAATTAACGATGACAAACAGCCACCATCACGTGAGCACATTCAAATGCCTGAAGAACGTGCGAAGCTGGATGGTTTATATGAGTGTATTTTATGTGCATGTTGTTCAACTTCATGCCCATCATTCTGGTGGAATCCTGATAAATTTATCGGTCCTGCTGGTTTGTTACACGCGTATCGTTTCTTAATTGATAGTCGTGATACTGCGACTGATGAGCGTTTAAATGACTTAGACGATGCATTTAGTGTATTCCGTTGTCACGGGATCATGAATTGTGTCAGTGTATGTCCAAAAGGTTTAAACCCGACCAAAGCAATCGGTCAGATTAAATCGATGCTCTTACAACGAGCTGTTTAGTTGTTTTAGGCGAGGGAACTCGCCTATGAATTGAATACTAAATAGCTGTCTTGTATAAGACGGCTATTTTTTTGAGTAAATACACAATGAGTTCAATGATGAACTCATACTATTAATACTGTTATAACAGGGCACAATAATGCAAGATAGCGCAATGAAAGCATGGTGGGATTCATCTCACATGGCTGGTGCGAATGCGGCATACGTCGAGGAGTTGTATGAAGCATATCTCGAGGACCCGCAAAGCGTTCCATCGACTTGGCAACAAGTTTTTGAAAATTTACCAAAAGTAGATGGTGTTGAACTTGATTCAAATCACACTCAAATTCGTGACCAATTCCGTAAATTAGCGGCGCTAGGTCCGATGGCGCGTGTTAGCTCTAATGCAGCCCCCGCTGTTGGTGCTGTTGGCGATGAGAAACAAGTTAAAGTATTGCAATTAATCAATGCTTTTCGATTCCGTGGTCATCAACATGCTAATTTGGATCCTTTGGGTCTATGGCAACAAGAGCGTGTCCGTGATTTAGAACTTTCTCATCATAACCTAACGGAAAAAGATTTTGATACTCAGTTCAATCTTGGTTCATATGCGTTAGGTAAAGATAAATTGCCACTAGGTGAATTATTCAAATCTCTTAATCGTACATATTGTGGTTCTATCGGTGCTGAATACATGCACATTACTGATACTGAGCAGAAACGTTGGTTACAACAACGCATCGAATCAGTTGAATCTAAACCTGTTATCACTCGCGAAGAAAAAATTAAAATCCTTAAAGGTCTTATCGCAGCAGATGGTATGGAAAAATACCTTGGCGCTAAGTTCCCTGGAGCGAAACGTTTCTCTCTAGAAGGGGGTGATAGTTTAGTCCCTATGCTGAAAGGCTTAATTAGCGAAGCGGGAAAAGCCGGTACAAAAGAAGTCGTTGTGGGTATGGCTCACCGTGGTCGCTTAAATGTACTCGTAAATGTATTGGGTAAAAACCCTTCGGTATTATTTGATGAATTTGCTGGTAAACATGATGATTCTTTGGGTGCCGGTGATGTTAAATATCACGCAGGTTTCTCATCTGATTTTGCTACAGAAGGTGGTAATGTCCACTTAGCATTAGCGTTTAACCCTTCTCACTTAGAAATTGTTAATCCAGTAGTAATGGGTTCAGTACGCGCCCGTTTATCGCGCCGTGATTCTGAAGATGGTGCAAAAGTATTACCAATTACCATTCATGGTGACTCAGCGATTGCTGGACAAGGCGTAGTACAAGAGACGTTTAACATGTCTCAAACACGTGGTTTTGCTGTTGGCGGTACCGTGCGTATCGTAGTCAATAACCAAGTCGGCTTTACTACGTCAAAAACAGAAGATACTCGTTCGACGCAATACTGTACTGATATTGCTAAAATGGTTCAGGCACCTATTTTCCATGTAAATGGTGATGATCCTGAAGCGGTGATGTTTGTGACTAAATTGGCACTAGACTACCGTAATAAATTTAAGCGTGATGTTGTAATCGATTTAGTATGTTATCGCCGTCATGGCCATAATGAAGCTGATGAGCCAAATGCGACTCAGCCATTAATGTATCAAAAAGTGAAAAAGCATCCTGTTCCTCGTCAAATTTATGCTGATCAACTTACAGCAGAAGGTTCAATTGAAGCTCATGAAGTAGAAAAACTGATCACTGAGTATCGTGCTGCGCTTGATCATGGTGCTTGTGTGGTAGAAGAATGGCGCCCAATGACAGAACATTCTGTTGATTGGACTCCGTACATTGGTCATGATTGGACGGTTGATTATGATGCCTCTACTTCGGTTGAAAAGCTTAAGGAATTAGGTCAACGTTTAATTGATTTCCCAGAAGAACATAAGCTACAGTCGCGTGTAAATAAACTTTACCAAGACCGCAAGGCAATGGTTGAAGGTGAGCGTTTATTAGATTGGGGTATGGCTGAGAATTTAGCTTATGCTAATATCCTTGATCGTAAACATGATATCCGTATGACGGGTCAAGATTCAGGTCGTGGTACGTTCTTCCACAGACATGCTGTCTTACATAATCAAAGTGATGGCTCGACTTACATGCCATTACAAAACTTGAATGAAGACCAAGGTCAAATTGAGATTTATGATTCAGTATTATCTGAAGAAGCGGTGTTAGCATTTGAGTATGGTTTTGCTACTGCAGAGCCTCGTACATTAACACTGTGGGAAGCACAGTTCGGTGATTTTGCTAATGGTGCTCAAGTTGTATTTGACCAATTCCTATGTTCAGGTGAAGCTAAGTGGGGCCGTTTATGTGGTCTAACAATGTTATTACCACACGGCTACGAAGGCCAAGGACCAGAGCACAGCTCTGCTCGTCTTGAGCGTTTCTTACAACTTTGTGCTGACCATAACTGGCAAATATGTGTACCATCAACACCGGCTCAGGTATACAACATGCTTGTGCGTCAAGTAGTACGTCCAATGCGTCGTCCTTTAGTAGTGATGTCACCTAAGTCATTATTGCGTCATCCTTTAGCCGTCTCTTCAATGGAAGAACTATCGACTGGCGTATTTAAAAATATCATCGGTGAAATTGATAACATTGATCCTAAAAAGGTGAAACGTGTTGTTATGTGTTCAGGTAAAGTCTATTACGACCTACTTGAAAAACGCCGTGAAAACGAGCAAGACGATGTGGCAATTATTCGTATTGAACAGCTTTACCCATTCCCAATTGATGAAATCAATGCTGAGCTTGCACAGTATCAGCATGTAACAGATTGGGTCTGGTGCCAAGAAGAGCCTATGAATCAAGGCGCTTGGTACTGTTCTCAACATCGTTTTTATGCGTCAATCCCTCAAGGTGCGACACTTACTTATGCCGGTCGTGATGCGTCTGCCTCACCTGCGGTTGGCTATATTTCCGTCCATAATCAACAACAAAAGCAGTTGGTTGATGACGCACTAACAATTAAATAAGGATTTCTAATGACTACTGAAATTAAAGTTCCGGTATTACCAGAATCGGTAGCCGATGCAACGATCGCAACATGGCATGTACAAGCTGGTGACAGCGTATCACGTGATCAAAACCTTGTAGATATCGAGACTGATAAAGTTGTTTTAGAAGTAGTTGCACCAGAAGACGGTGTTATTTCTGAAATTTTATTCCAAGAAGGTGACACTGTTCTAGGTGAGCAACTGATCGCTCATTTGACTGCGGGCGCAGCAGCTGCACCTGCAGCTAAAGCTGAATCTGCACCAGCGGCGGCACCTGCGGCGGCAGCTGGCCCAGCTGAAGACATTAAAGTACCTGTTTTACCTGAGTCTGTAGCCGATGCAACGATTGCAACATGGCATGTTAAAGTAGGTGAAGCGGTTGCTCAAGATCAAAACCTAGTTGATATCGAAACTGATAAAGTAGTGCTAGAAGTGGTTGCACCTAGTGCAGGTGCATTAACGGAAATATTGTTTGAAGAAGGTGCGACGGTGACAGCTGAGCAAGCGATTGCTAAATTTGCAGCCGGTGCCGGAGCAGTTGCTCCAGCCGCTTCTGCCGCACCTGCTGATGATGTTGAAGAATCTGATGCACTGAGTCCTTCAGTTCGTCGCTTGTTAGCGGAAAAAGGCTTAGATGCAAACGGTATTAAAGGTACTGGTAAAGGCGGACGTATTACTAAAGAAGACGTCGAAAAACATTTAAAATCAGCTCCAGCTGCATCTTCAGCTGCTAGCACAACTACAGAGGCACCAGCTGTTCCTATGGGCGAACGTACTGAAAAACGTGTTCCGATGACACGCTTACGCAAAACAATTGCAAATCGTTTATTAGAAGCGAAAAACTCAACTGCAATGTTAACGACATTTAACGAAGTGAACATGAAACCAATCATGGACTTACGTAAGCAGTATCAAGAAAGCTTTGAAAAGCGTCACGGCATTCGCCTTGGCTTCATGTCTTTCTATGTGAAAGCAGTCACTGAAGCATTAAAACGTTTCCCAGAAGTGAATGCATCGATTGATGGTGATGACATTGTTTATCATAATTACTTTGACGTATCGATTGCGGTTTCTACACCACGTGGCCTAGTAACGCCAGTATTAAAAGATACGGATACATTAGGTATGGCGGGTATAGAAGGTGGCATTAAAGCACTTGCATTAAAAGGCCGTGACGGTAAATTATCACTTGATGAACTTCAAGGCGGTAATTTCACTATCACTAACGGTGGTGTATTTGGTTCGTTGTTATCAACGCCAATTATCAACCCACCTCAAAGCGCGATTCTAGGTATGCATAAAATTCAAGATCGCCCAATGGCGGTTAATGGTAAAGTAGAAATTTTACCTATGATGTATCTTGCATTATCGTATGATCATAGAATCATCGATGGTAAAGAATCTGTTGGTTTCCTAGTGACTGTGAAAGAAATGCTAGAAGATCCAACACGTTTATTACTTGATGTGTAATTCGTTTTAAGACATTAGTCTTGAACAAATTGAGGAAGATGATATGTCATGTATCATCTTTCTTATTATAGGCGTTGGAGAACGTCTAGTATAAATATAGCCAGGATAGATGGCTTTCTTTAAATTAATAAAGTGGATAGAAAATAATCATGAATTTGCATGAATATCAGGGTAAACAGCTTTTCAGAGAATACGGTTTACCTGTATCTGAAGGATTTGCTGCCGGTACTGCTCAAGAAGCTGTTGAAGCAGCTGACCGCATTGGCGGTGACGAGTGGGTCGTAAAATGTCAAGTACACGCAGGTGGCCGAGGCAAGGCTGGCGGTGTAAAACTAGTTAAGCAGAAAGACGAAATTGCTGCTTTTGCAGAAAACTGGTTAGGCAAAAACTTGGTTACTTACCAAACAGATGAAGCTGGTCAGCCAGTGACAAAAATTTTAGTTGAATCATGTACTGATATCGACCAAGAATTATATTTAGGTGCGGTTGTTGACCGTGCAACTCGTAGTATCGTTTTCATGGCCTCTACTGAAGGTGGTGTTGAAATCGAAACTGTTGCAGAAGAAACACCTGAAAAAATCTTAAAAGCAGCGATTGATCCATTAGTCGGTGCTCAGCCTTACCAAGCTCGCGAAATTGCGTTTGCATTAGGTCTTAAAGGTGTTCAAATTCGTCAATTCACTACGATCTTCATGGGTCTAGCGAAAATGTTTGAAGAATTAGACGTTGCGCTTATCGAAATCAATCCACTAGTTATTAAAGCTGACGGTGACTTACATTGTCTTGACGCTAAAGTAGCGATTGATGGCAATGCAATGTATCGCCAGCCTAAGCTTCAAGAAATGCACGATCCTTCACAAGAAGACGCGCGTGAAGCACAAGCAGCAGCTTGGGAATTAAACTATGTTGCTCTAGATGGTAACGTAGGTTGTATGGTTAATGGTGCTGGTCTTGCAATGGGAACGATGGATATCGTTAACTTACATGGCGGTAGCCCTGCAAACTTCCTAGATGTTGGTGGCGGTGCGACAAAAGAGCGTGTTGCTGAAGCATTTAAAATTATCTTATCAGATGATAACGTGAAAGCGGTTCTTGTGAACATCTTTGGTGGGATCGTGCGTTGTGACATGATTGCTGAAGGTATCATTGGCGCAGTAAAAGAAGTTGGCGTAAATGTACCTGTAGTTGTTCGTCTAGAAGGGACTAACGCATTACTTGGTCGTGAAGTATTAGCTAACTCTGGACTTGATATTATCGCTGCAGAATCATTAACCGATGCTGCACAAAAAGTTGTTGCTGCTGCGGAGGGCAAATAATGTCAGTATTAATTAATAAAGATACTAAAGTTATCTGCCAAGGTTTCACTGGCGGTCAAGGTACATTCCATTCTGAGCAAGCGATCGAATACGGTACGCAAATGGTTGGTGGTGTGACTCCTGGTAAAGGTGGTACTACTCATCTAGGTCTTCCTGTATTTAATACAGTGAAAGATGCTGTTGCAGAAACTGGTGCAACTGCATCTGTTATTTATGTACCAGCTGCTTTCTGTAAAGATTCTATCATCGAAGCCGCTGATGCAGGTATTGAGATCATCGTATGTATCACAGAAGGTATTCCTACTGTTGATATGATTTACGTTAAAGAGTATGTATCTCAAAAAGGCGTAACTATGATCGGTCCTAACTGCCCAGGTGTTATTACTCCTGGTGAGTGTAAGATTGGTATCATGCCTGGTCATATTCATAAGCCTGGTAAAGTAGGGGTTGTTTCTCGTTCTGGTACATTAACGTACGAAGCAGTTAAGCAAACTACTGATGAAGGTTTTGGTCAGTCTACGTGTGTTGGTATCGGTGGTGATCCTATCCCTGGTTCTAACTTTATTGACGTATTGAAGTTATTCCAAAACGATCCTCAAACTGAAGCGATTGTTATGATTGGTGAGATTGGTGGAACAGCAGAAGAAGAAGCAGCTGAATTTATCAAAAACAACGTGACTAAACCTGTTGTATCTTACATTGCGGGTGTAACTGCACCTGCTGGTAAGCGTATGGGTCACGCTGGTGCAATTATCTCTGGTGGTAAAGGTACTGCTGATGAAAAATTTGCAGCGTTAGAAGCGGCGGGTGTAAAAACCGTACGTTCTTTAGCGGACATTGGTAAAGCATTACGTGAAATTACTGGTTGGTAATTAACGACGTTGTGTCAGTCTAATTTGAAAAAGCCGTATCATGTAAATGATACGGCTTTTTTATTGGTCATGCTGATATAGCAAACTTGGTATGTAATTCTGCTGCGCGATCACTGAGTAATTCATCATGTTGAGAATATAAATAATTAAACCGTTTAATATTACTGAACACATTATGTGAAGCAGGTAACGGTGCTTCTAAATTTCCGCCAGCAATCATCTGCATTTCTTTGTTATTTAATTTACGTAAAGTATTATTTTTCATTTTATGTTCCTTAAAATTCTAGTTAATGTCATTCAGACAATCTCAGTATAATAATTAGAAGTATTTAATCTGCTGGCTGAGAGTCTAGTTTTCGTTAATTTGTCTTTTGAAATATTCACTATAAATTAACAATTGTTTGTGATTAATTTAAATGAACCTTAGTCATTTATGAAATTTACTATGTTTTTCAATAGGTTATTTTATTTTCATTTGAGAATTAATTACCGTTATCACTACCGTTGTTGTTGCATAAATGTTGATTTATATGCATGAATACGTATGCATTTCGTTGTTTATGTGTGTGTAGTTAAATATAGTAGCTGTTGATAAAAGCGGATGTTTTATCTAACAAATGTATTAGAAAGTAACGTTTCTATCATTTCATCGATACACATCTTTCACTCAACGGGGAATGGGACAACATATGACTAAATTCAGACCCAGTTTGATCACCGCAGCACTCGTTGCAAGTGGCGTGGCATTTTCAATGCCAATCTACGCGCAAGAGACACAAAAAGCACAACAACAAGAAGACGAAGTTGAAGTTATTGAAGTCAAAGGCTTCTCTACTAGTTTAATTAAGTCACTTAACCAAAAACGCTTTAGTGATACGGTATCAGAACAATTATCTGCAGATGACTTAGGTGGTTTACCAGATGTTTCAATGGCAGATGCATTAACGCGTCTACCGGGTATTTCAGCAGTAAGAACCGGTGGCCAAGCTGCCGAAATTAACATTCGTGGTTTAGCCGGGGATTTTGTTTTCTCGACACTAAATGGTCGGGAGCAGGTATCTACCTCTGGTAACCGTTCAATTGAATTTGATCAATATCCATCAGAGCTAATTAATTCTGCTGCTGTCTATAAATCACCTAAAGCATCACTGATTGAAGGTGGTGTTGCCGGGACGGTAGAATTAGAGACTGCTAGTCCGCTATCAAATGATAAACAGCATACTTTTGGCGCTAACATCCGCGGTATGTTTAATGATCGTGCATCAGAAGTGTCTGATGCAGAAGAGTATGGTAATCGTTTAAGTTTTTCTTACCAAGGTAAGTTTGCAGACGATACTTTAGGTGTTGCTCTTGGTTATGCTCGTTTATTCCAGCCTTCAGTTGCGACTCAGTATATTGGTCTTGCACCAGGTGGGATCCTAAGTGGGACGGATTTCATTCCAAGTGAAGGGTTTGAGATCCAACACAAAGGCGGTGAAGAAACCCGTAATGGTTATATGGCTGCGATTGAATGGGCTCCGCATGATGACTTTACATTAAAAGCAGATGGTTTCTTATCGCGTTTTGATTCTAAAGAATTTGCACGTGGTTATCGTGTTAAATTAGAATCAACACAAAGCTCTTATGCTAATTTAGTGACCACACCGGATAACTATGTAACAGGTGGTACTTTTTACCGCAACGAAAACAGCGCTACTCGCGTTGAAATCGTCAATGATGATAACCAAGACTTCGATGAAGTTGCTAGTTTCGGTATTAAAGGTGATTGGAATATTTCTGATAACTGGTCAATGTCATTTGATGCCTCATATTCCTCGGCTGAATCTGACTTCCGTAATGGCTTACTATGGTCATTAGTGGCTGAAGATGCGACAGTTGCGAATCCTGTGTTTGATGAAAATGTCTCTATTGTTTATCAAAACAATGGACTCAATTTGCCTAATGTAGGATTTAGTCAAGCTGAAGCATTTAGCGATATTAATCGCGTGATGGTCAGTAAGTACGGTATCTATCCATATCAAAATGAAGATGAAATTGAAGCCTTCCGTTTAGATTTTAAATATCAAATGGATAATGAGTTTATTTCATCAATTGAGTTTGGTGCTCGTTATTCAGATCGTACATATTCAAATGATCGTTCAGTGTTCGAATATGGTTCAGATTCAGGTTTCCCTAATTCTGCTCCACCGCTGCGTTTAACCGAAGATATGGTTGAAGTAGTTAACTGGCAGGGTGATTTTGGATATTTCCCAAGTTATTTATCCATTGATTTAGATAAAGCACTTAATGCGTGGTTCCCAAGTGGTATTCCACAACCAGTGCAAACTTGGGGAACGTCAAATCCTGGCGTAATTAATAGCCCAACACCGGGTCTAGGTCCAAATACTGCTTGGTCTATTACAGAATCAGGTTCCGTATTTGAAGAAGTGACATCAGCCTATGTTATGGCCAATATTGATGCTGAACTAGGTGATATCCCAGTGTCTGGTAACCTTGGTGTACGCATGGTAGATACTAAACAAGCGTCTACAGTACTGCAAGATGTACAAGGTGATCCTCTTCAAGGTGCGCAATATATTGTTGATGATGCTGGCTTAATTAACGATCAATTTGCGTCGTTAGTTATTGGTGATTCATATACAGATTACTTGCCATCTTTGAATTTGAATTTCAAGATTACAGATAACGATCAAATTCGTTTTGCTGCAGCAAAAGTGATGGGTCGTCCACCGATCAATCGTTTATTTGCTAATGCTAATGTGCGTGTATCTGATGTCTTTGGTTCTATTGATGAAGATACAGGTGACATTGTATTAACTAATCCAACTGCAGAGATTAATGGTTCGAGTACGAATTCACCATTCTTACGTCCTTTCTATGCAGATCAATATGATATCTCTTATGAGCGTTATTTTGATGAGTCTGATGGTGCGTTTGTATTTGCTTTATTTTACAAAAACATTCAGTCATTCATCGATACGACGGCAACACGTCCATACGATTTTGCTGCTAACGGATTTGATGTCCCATCTGAAGTGGTTGTTACCGTTACGAATGAAGATGGTTTAGCTGAGTTAGACGGCAATGGTGAACCTATTACAGTGACCATTCCAACTGAAAACGGTACTTATACAACTGCTCAGAATAACTCTGAAGGTGGTTATATTCGTGGTGTGGAAGTAGCTTATACTGAAGTTTACTCAATGCTACCGGGTATGTGGTCAGGTCTTGGGTTGAATGCGAGCTTCTCATATACCGAATCTGAGATCCAAAGAACCACTGGTAATGGTGTGTTTACTGGCAATCTACCTGGTCTATCTGAACAAGTTGCCAGTGTAACGCTATTTTGGGAGTACGAAGGTTTCGAATCCCGAGTAAGTACGCGTTATCGTAACCCGTTTGTCTCAAAACAGGTGGGTGTTAACGAACAAACTGTTAACTATGATGGTGAGACGGTGGTTGATTTACAAGCATCTTATGACATCAACGATAATTTAAGCGTGTTATTCCAAGCGAATAATGTCACAGATGCCCCAACGAAGAGTTACTTTGGTAATGAATCGTTAACCGGCACTATTCAATACTTTGGAACGCAATATTTCCTTGGTATGACGTATTCGTTATGAGTTTAGTCACCCGTATTGTGACGCGTTTAACGGCGCGTCATTCAAGTGTAATAACATCGGAGCAACAACCTATGTTTAATTCAATCCGAAAACTTGGTGCAGTCGGTGTCGTACTGACTTCATTAGGTTTAGCAGGATGCGGTGGTTCAGACGTTGATTCTGGACAAGCCCTCGTATCTTGTAGTCTACCGCAGATCCCTAATGCTTCTGCTACAGCGTGTGTGGCACCGCCACCTATTAGTTGTGCAGCGCCATTGGTACCATCTGAGGATAATCAAAGCTGTGTTATTGGTGCAGATCCCACTCTGCCTGCGCCAAGTGTTTTCCCAACAGAAAACCAAGCTGTACTTTATTATAATCGTGCCTTAGTGGATGCAACCAATACGCCTGATGACACGGCATATGAAGGCTATCGTCTTCATACGTGGAATAATGATGCGTGTGATTCATTACAGCCTGATTCAGTTGCAGCATCTTGGGATAATGGATTAGTCCATACTGGTATTGATCCTAATTATGGTGCGTATTGGGTCTTAAATCTCAAAGAAGGACATGGCAATTGCCATAATTTCATTATTCACATTGGTACTGATGATGCGGGTAAAGAAATGGGCGGTTCTGACTTTAAAGCGCCACTTGACCAAGACGATGATACGTATCAACGTGTTAATTTTACGCTTTCAGGTGAGCCAACTGTCTTTGATTTCCCATTATTATCATTAGGTGAACGTCCGGTTCAAATTGAAGGCATTGCTGCGCATTGGTTAGATGCCAATACATTATTGTGGGATGCACCGGATGCGGTAAGTTCAGTTAAATTACATTACTCAGCTAATGCTGGTATTGAAGCTGATTTAGAAACAGGCCTTAATGGCACCGCTCTGGATTTAACTCCTGTGACGTTAACCGATAGTCAGGTTGCTATGGCGCCGCATTTAGCTAATTTATCTGCTTACGCAGGTGAGTGGGATGCTGAAGCTGCAAAAGGTGTGTTGAAAACACAAACGGTCTTAGGCGGTTACAATGATGACGGTAAACTGGTTGCAGCTACGGCAGTGCAAATTGCCAACGCCCTAGACGCTGTCTACACCTCAGGTGAGATGGATGCGGATGAAGCGACAATTGGTTTAACCTATGCTGATGGTAACGTAACATCTGCGGTATGGGCACCGACTGCGCAAAATGTCGTTCTGAATGTTTTTGGTAGTGATAAGCGTTTAGCTGCTTCTTACCCAATGGTTGAAGATACGATGACAGGGGTATGGTCATATACTGGAGCGGTAGCAGACTTAGATCGTATGTTCTACCGTTTTGCTGTGACTGTGTATCATCCTGTATCTGGTGAAGTACACACGTTTGATGTCACTGACCCGTATTCAGTAGGCTTAGGTGTGAACGGTCGTTTCTCACAATTTGTTAATCTAGCGGATGCTGATCTCAAACCTGAAGGTTGGGATGATGATGTGGCACCTACGATTACCAACCCAGAAGATGCGATTATTTATGAAGGTCATGTCCGTGATTTCTCAGCATTAGATATGTCTACTTCAGAAGCGTTTCGTGGTAAATACATGGCATTTACTGAAGCAGATACAGCACCGACAGATCACTTAAAATCACTTGTTGAAGCCGGTGTGACACATTTCCACGTGTTACCTGTCAACGATATTGCGACGATAGAAGAGCGTCCAGATCGAACTGTAGATATGTACGATACAGTATTTGATTTGTGTTTGCTAAATCGTGATGCAGCTGTCTGTGATGAAGAAGCACCTGGAACGGTCTTAAAAGATTTGTTTGAAAGTTATGACCCATTCTTAGAGCCGACTAAAGCACAAGAATTAGCACAGATGATGCGTCAAGTTGATGATTTCAACTGGGGTTATGATCCTAAGCATTTCAATGCACCAGAAGGAAGCTATGCGACTGATCCAGATGGTGTAGCACGTATCTTAGAAATGCGTTCAATGGTTCAAGCATTACATCAAATGGGCCTTCGAGTCGCTATGGATGTGGTGTATAACCACACGAATGCTTCGGGTCTGAATGATAATTCGGTGCTTGATAAAGTGGTCCCAGGTTACTATCACCGTTATACGGTTGATACAGGTGCTATCACTCGAAATACATGCTGTGATGATACAGAAGATCGTAATCGTATGTTTGCTAAACTAATGGAAGATTCATTAGTGATGTGGGCTAGTGAGTATAAGTATGATGCATTCCGCTTTGATTTAATGGGGCATCATTCGAAAGATACTATGCTTGCTTTACGTGATACGTTAACGGCGATTGATGACGATACATTCTTCTATGGTGAAGGCTGGACAGCACCAGATCGTGGTGTGACACAAGCGGACCAAATCAACTTAGCGGGCTCACAAATCGGTACGTTCAATGACCGTTTCCGTGAAGCGATTCGTGGTGGTCAGTTCTTCAATGGTGAAGGTGATGGCGATCAATTATTTGCTGCAGATCGTATTAAATCAGGTTTAGCCGGAACGTTATCTAGCTTCGTTTTAGAAGACAGTAACGGTGTTTCATCTACTACTAGCTCTTTAGGTGGTTATGCTGAAGATCCTGCTGACATCATTAACTATGTCTCAAAACATGATGGTGAAACATTATGGGATAAGTTTAATTATGAGTTACCAGCTGATTTAACGCTTGCACAACGTGTACGTGCTCAAAACGTTGGCTTAGGCTTACCATTAATGGCTCAAGGTATTCCATTCTTACAAATGGGCGGTGACCTATTACGTTCTAAGTCAATGGATAGAAACACGTATGATGCAGGTGATTGGTTCAACAAAGTGGATTTCACTAAGTCGAGCAATAACTTCAACGTCGGTCTACCGTTAGCTGAAGATAATCAAGGTGCTTGGGAGACGATTGGGACGTTTGCATACTCGCCAGATCGTGCAGCGGGCATGAGTGAGATTGAGTTTGCCTCTGATGTATTCCAAGAGCTAGTGTCAATTCGTGTCGGTTCACCGTTATTCCGTTTAACGACAGCGGATGATATCAATGCTCGAGTGGGTTTCCACAACATTGGTACACGCCAAGTACCTGGTGTCATTGCGATGAGCATTGATGATGGTATGGGGCTCGCGGATCTTGATCCAATGCATGATGCCTTAATGGTCGTAGTAAATGGCACTGTTGATGAGCAATCTATACGTGTTAATACTGCAACTGGCTTTAGTTTACATGCGACTCAAGCAACATCAGTTGATGCTGTTGTCCGTGGTGCAAGCTTCTCTGAAGGTGTTGATGATGATGCTGGTAATGGCTTATTCACTGTGCCTGCGCAAACCATCGCTGTGTTTGTTAAAACACAAGGTGCTGAGCAAGGTATGGGGCTTGAGGCCTTTGCTACTTCTGGTGCGCCTGATGTAGTGCCTTACGGTTCAGAAGTGGTTTACTTACGCGGAAGCATGAATGACTGGGGAACCGATACTGCGTTTAATTATGAAGGTGACGGTATTTACCGTGCAACGTATACATTAGAAGCGGGTACTGAGTATGCCTTCAAGGTTGCTAATGCAGATTGGGATAATCCTAACGTTGGTGGTCAAGCTGGTAGCACTACTGTGACAGAAGAGGTTACTTATAGCCTAAATGGCGGTGAGAACTTGAACTTCACAGCGGATGAAACGGCGTTATACGAGTTCATCTTTGATGCTGGTGATTTAGATAACCTTACACTATTAGTCAGTAAAGATAATCCATTCTTTGGTACAGCAGTTTACGTTCGTGGGGGCATGAACGATTGGGGTACTGATAATGAGATGACCTATACTGGAGATAAAGTGTTTACGGCTTATCTCAACGTCGATGCGGGTGATTATGAGTTTAAAGTCGCCTCTGAAGATTGGTCTACTGTTGACTATGGTGCACCAGCGGATACAGATGAAGCCCGCAATATGGTGCCAGGTGATGTATTTGATACAAGCACCGGCGGTGGCCCGAACTTCCGTTTATCGATAGCTGATAGTGAAGAATATGCCTTTATCTTTGACACGTCTGCTGAAGTGAACACAGTAGGTGTATTCAAATCACAGTTCTTTGGTGCAACACCGGTATATGTACGTGGTGGTATGAATGACTGGGGTACTGCTAGTCAGTTAGCTTATGCTCAAGGCGAATACAGTGTCACTATTGATGTCAGTGCAGGTAATGTTGAGTTCAAAGTTGCTTCAGAAGATTGGGCGACCTTTAACTTAGGTGCAGTTGACGGTGATAACAAAACTGTGACGGTAGGTCAGCCAATGCAGTTATTACAATCAAGTAATGACAACCTTGTGTTTGATGCGCCAGCGACAGGTTCATATACCTTTACGGTACGTGGTCCAAATCCACTATCACCCACGGTGACAGTGACACAGAACTAGTTTGTGTCTGAAATAAGCGGCTACTAGTATTAAGGTAGCCTCTTAATTTAACCTAAAACCGCCCTATGTTTTGCGACATTAGGGCGGTTTTTTATGTATTATAAAACGTATCGGTTTTTTCATTATAAAGAATAACATGAGTCACCCATCATCCATCTTCACTAATTTTAATCAGCGTGTCACATTACACACGACTCATTTAGATTGGCAATCTTCGCCTGTGCTGGGGGTTGAACGCCGAATGTTGGATCGTGTAGGTGAAGAGGTTGCTCGTGCAACTTCTATTGTGCGCTATGCACCGGGTAGTCAATTCTCTGCGCACACTCATTCTGGGGGCGAAGAGTTTATTGTGCTTGAGGGGACATTCCAAGACGAACATGGTGATTATCCCGCAGGCACTTATGTCCGTAATCCGCCGACATCAAGCCATATTCCACGTTCAGAAGAAGGATGTGTGATATTTGTAAAATTGTGGCAATTTCACCCGGATGATCGTCAACACGTTAATATCCCCATCCCAACACACTGCAAGCAGACTTTGTTCAAAGATGCAGTGGAAACGGTATCGCAACAGGTTGTTGAGCCCCATGCTCACATTGATTTGACAGATAATGGCGGTATTGAAATATTGGTGTTATCGGGAGAACTAATTGAAGCATCTGAAGAAAATCAACCTGAAGTGTTAGCACAATACACTTGGCTACGCATTCCTTGTGGTGAAAATTTTCATGCAACAGCTGGCGCGAAGGGGGCTAATCTTTGGATCAAAACAGGGCATTTATCACGCGTAGATGAGCAGATTAAGCGAGTAATGGATTACATAAAATAATTCACTCGCCCATAAACTAACCTGCCCATGAAACATCGCATTAAAGGATGACGGTGTTATTGAATACTTGCTTGAGTGCCAGTGGAGTGTATATGTGCCAAAACTCGCTTAAGCACGCCATCTTGCGCTTTTATAATATCAGCTACTGTTGGCTTGATAAGTACCTCTGGAATGACACCATGGGTGTTTTGAGGATCCACAGTATCGTCAACTGGCAAGTATTGATAAATAGGGATATCGATTTCAATTTGAGTATTAGGCAATACCATGAAAAACATGCCACCGCCGTTGATCCCATTCATATTTCCACCGGTGGGACTGCCAATGATCGTTGCAATGCCTTCATCTTGGTATTGTTTAGCCATCATAAAGGTCGCGGATGAGTTCGCGCCATCAACTAACAACCACACTTTACCATCGTAGGGCGTCTGCACTTTCTCTAAGGTAGGTATGGGCGGCTGAGCTTGTGTAAACAACTCGTTATCCCATGTTTTCAAATAAGGCTTGATGTTATCTGAAATCTCAATATTGGATCGTTTAGCTATAAACGGTAATTGTTTATTTAGTGAACCAGATAAATACTCGCCCAGTTGCAACATGGTCTCATCTGATCCGCCACCATTGCCGCGTATATCAATGATCAAATGTTGCGCTTGAGTTTGGGCAATATCGGTAAAGGCTTGGGCATAAAATGCGCGCCAATCAAACTCCATATTATAGGTTGCAAAACTCCCTAGCTTCAAATATGCAGTATTATTGGCAAGCGTTCGATATTGCCAGCTAGAAGTGTTATCAGCGAGGGTCGGCTCTAGATTGAGTAACGCTTGTTCTCGTTCTTTTAATGTCAGGGCAGCGACATCAATAATAACCTCACGACCCGAATTAGGTAAACGTAATGTCAGTTTATAATGCTCATTATCAGGGTTAAATAACAGCGGAAAATAGGCATCGAACAATTGGTAACTTGTAGTAGGTAATAATTGAGTCAAATATTTAAGCTGAGCAGGGTTATTACCATCGGCACTTAAAAAAGAGCGCAGTTGCTGGCTTATCGTTTTCACTGCCATATTATTTATGGCGATAATTTCTGTACCTGGTCTGATGATAGATTTATCAGATAAGTTATGCGTGATAAACCAACGGTTGTCGATATTTTGAAACAGTAGGGGAAGTTTATTGGCTGGAGCCAGGGTTAATTGATCGATCAATGCACTTTGATTATAAATCCCTGTATGCGTATGGCCACATTGCAAGGTGGCTGCTAATTTTGAGAATATCAAGTAAGCATCTTTAACACTCTGTGGTTGTGAAAGTTGTTGTTTAGTTTGGGAAAATAACTGTGCTAACTGCATTTCATCCAAATAGCGGGTTACCCCAGGGTGAATATTCATGATGGTTTCTTTAGCGATAGCTAGGTCAGCTAATAATTGCGCAGGTGTATAATTATCTACTTCATCAATATTAATCATATCTGGCACACCGAAGGTATGAACAGCCTGGGTGTGTGATTGAGTGAGTTTCGTTTGACGCATTCCTTGAATGGGTTCAAGGAGTAATTCGGGTGGTTGATTAAACTGATTTGCCTCTAGATTCTTTGAACCATCTTCAGTGACAAATTGATAACGGATGACATCATTGATTTGAGTACTAGGTAACCATAACGATATACGATAATGATTACCTTTGCGAATAAGTTGCAAAGGGGTGTCCATGGATAGTGGGGGAGTGTTACCAATGATATGTAAAGCTGAAGTATCAGGGGAATGCACCTTAATGCTTAAGGTGTTAGCAAGTGTATTAATACTCATCAATACTGAAAATACAGCTACACAAACAATCCAAACTTTCATTTAATGTCCTTATTAAAAATAGTCTGATAAATATATCACATCACTTCAACGAAGGGGTATTATCTTAGAGCATCTACAACGTTTGGCCAAGTCGCTGCTTAAGCCTAGCGATGCTCGCTTCAAGCCCAATCCCTCCAGCACGTTGAGCGCGTTGATAATAATACAAGGCCTCAGGTAGACGTTGTTGACGTTCCAGCAGTTTAGCGCTTTGCAGATTAATCATTCCATCATGAGGCATAGCATCCGCTAAAATGAGCGATGTCTTTAAGATCATCGTTATGTTTTGTTCCTGTTTATAAAGTTTAAGCGATTCTTGCATCATATCTGCCCAACTGACTTTGTTAAGATGAGCTGCTTTTCCAAGTGCTGTTTCCCAATTGCTCGGGGCGGGTAAGTTCACCACTTTGGGAGAATCGGTAAACGGATAGTCTGACATCAATGTCAATACATCTGCAAATCCTTTGTATTCTTCACTCGGAAGAATAGGGCGACGCGGCCATGCAGTATTTGCACTGATAGTGGTGTTGAGTTGTTGATTTTGGATTAATGCATTATAAAACGCATTAGCAATCACAAAATAACCTGACACATTGGGATGAAGATGTTCGAGCATCACATTTTGACCAATGATCTTATAAGGGACTCGAGCACGCAAGGCTGATTGCGCATCCACTAAAGTGACATGAGAATATTCGTTAGCTAGACCCCGGATAATGTCATTAATTTTGGCTGGTGCACGAAAGCGCAATAAGTCATGTTCAGTTGCTAATTCAAATTGTGCTTGAGCACATGCTGTACGCTGTATCGAAAAACAATGCTGGCCTAGGGCATAGTGTAAGTCGGCACTTTGAGCTTGTTGTGCGATCTTGAGGAGTGTGATTAACGTCTCGTTATTATTAGGCGTGAGCTGAGGCAATAAGGCTTGCGCTTCAGCGGGGATTGGTTGACTAGCAAAAGGAGCATGGTCCTTTTCATTACTTGCCACGGTTGCAAGGTAGACAGGCACATCTGCACGTGCGTATTTGCTCAGTAATTTGCGCATATTGGTTTCATATTGAACCAGTCCAGCGCTAAATAAATCTGAATCACGCGTGATATTTTTATGTTTGGCTACTTGTGACATCAAGGTGCGAGCCCTAGTGGTGGCTGTTTTTGATGCTGCAGTGCTGCTATTTAAGACCGCACTACTGCCTGTAGTCGTGCTCTTTTCTGCAATAGCGGTGTTATTTGCTGTATCATTTTCTATGGTATTAGTGTTAGACAATTGCGCATAGGTGTTTTGCAACAACTGAAACAATCGCCAATCTTTTAAGGTCAGCGCCATGCGTGTTGTAAAAGACGAACCAGCTACGACAAAGTTCGAACCTACTCCTAATATGCCTAAATATTCATTATGGCCAGCATATATCAATACTGCATCAGGGTTCTGTGCAATAATTTCATCGGCAAAATCAAGTAAGGTGTAAGAGTTGACAGCAGACATCGCGGTATTAATGACTTCGACGTAGCGAGTGGGTTGGGATGCACGGATCCGCCCCTCTAACATGCCAGCAAGAGAAGCACCCAGCCCATAAGGATAACCTGCAGCGGTAGATCCGCCTTGGACAAATATACGATACCCATTGTCAGGTTTGTCACGTAAAAAGAAATGCGGTTCCATGGTCACATTCGGGATGTTTGTATTTTTTGTGTCTATCTGGCTTGAGTGACCTGCAGGGAAATAGCGCTTAATGATATCCGGTCGGGCTAATTGGTAATCTGGATGCGTGGGGTTTTCAATGAATAACGGCATGTGTTGCCCATAGCCGATTAAGCGCAAACCACCTTCGAGGATCAAGAAAAATACCACCGGCAATGAAACGGTAATTAGGTACAACATCCACTTAGGTGTTTTATTCATTGATTGCTCCGTTATTAATTAGTAGTTTGTTGGTTGTCCATCAACTGTTTAATTTGTTTCAGATATTGTGGTGCTTGCGGATGATCAGGCTCAATAGTTAAGACTGTGTTGAGTGAGGTGACCGCGTCGGTAAACGCCTGTTTATTAAATTGAATTTGTGCCAGATTTAGCCAAAGATTGACATTGCTAGGCGCAAGTTCAGTCGCTTTACGCGCATAATAATGGGCATAATCAAAACTCCCAGCTTGGCGATAAAACTGTGCAGCACCGTCTGCATAACGCACATCAAATACTAATCCATCGGCAATCGTACTGGCTGCGTTTGCGGCTAAGAGCCATTGTTGCTGTGCTTGGTAATGATTAACCAATTGCGTTTGTTGGGCAATGTAGTCATTTTTCTGGATCCGAGCAAGACCGATTTCTTCTGCAACATTTTGTGGGGTTAAAGTTGGTACTGGTTGGGGGGTATCCGTGAATGGGTAGTCAGAGGTTAAATTATTGATTTTATGTTGGGCAAATATGATATCCGCAGCACCCACCTGGCGATGACTGGTAGCGATGGATTGCGTGGTTTGATAGGCGGATGGAGATAATACTCCCTTATCTACCATGACACTTAATGCACTGTTGGCTAAGAGTTCATATCCTGTGATATTCGGGTGTAGGTGTTCAAGCATTAAATCATTGCCAATCACACCCGTTATACTGGCTTGCACTAGCTCACGTTTACCTTCGACTAAATGAACATTCTCATATTGCTCGCTGACATTCTTGATGATGGTGTTAAATATTTCAGGCGCTCGAAAACGCAGTCCGTCTAAATCTCTGGCGGTAGTATATAACGCACTGGCATCTTGGGCCGGATTAGATTGGGCTTGTACACTTTGAGCAAAACGATAATTAGCCATGGCATGAAAGCGATGGGCTCGGTATATGCGCTGAGCTGTGATGAAGGTATCTTTTGGGGTGAGGGCGATGTCATTGAGTTGTGTTAGCTCTGCCTCAGGTAATGCATAGGTACTATTAAATGGTGCTTGGTCTTGGTCATTACTGGCCAAGGTTGATAGAAATACGGGAATATTGCGCTCGGTAAATGAAGTAATGACAGAGGTAAGGTTGTCAGTAAATTGAGCGATACCGGCATGATAAGTCGGTGAGTCATAAGCGATCGATTGGTTTTTAGCAATACCGGCCATGACGGTGCGCTGCTGCGTATTATCTGCAAGCGATGCGCTGGCTTCCTCAGCTACCAACGAAACAAACAACCACTGTAGCAGTTGAACCAAGCGCCATTCTTTGAGCGATAAGTACGTCAGATTCAGCGTATGGCTACCTAAACCTTGATAACTCGAGCCAACCCCCATCACGCCAAGGTATTCGTTATGACCTGCATAGATATAAATGGCGTCAGGCTCAATGGCGAGGACCTCAGGGACAAAATCTCGCAACATATAACTATTCACAGATGACATGGCGACGTTGATGACATCAATATTTTGTTCGGGGTAAAGGCCTTTTAAACGGTGTTTGAGAATGCCTGCTGGCGAACCAAATCGACCATATGGGAATCCCGCTGCTGTCGAACCTCCCATGACCACAATACGAAGAGTATCATCTGACTTTTGTGCTAAAAAAAACTGGGTATCAATCGCTACATTCGGAGCTAACTTAGGACTGGCAAAATAGCGTTGAATAACATCTGGGTTCGGTTGTAAATAATCAGGGTGATTGTTAACAGGTATAAATAGCGGCTGATGCTGCCCGATACCAACAACCCGCAATCCACCCTCAAGTATTAATAACAGCACAAACGGCAGGCTCAATGCGATCAAGTAAAAAGATAGTGGAGTTTTTTTCATTATTATCTAATGCTTTAATCGCTCTTGTTAATAATTTGATTATATCTTGTTTAAAGTTTGGGTTAAATCCCTTACACTTTTAAAAAACCAATAATAAAAATTAATATGCAAAAAATATTAGGGATCTCTGCCTTTTATCATGATAGCGCCGCGGCGTTGATTATCGGTGGTGAGATAGTTGCTGCCGCTCAAGAAGAGCGCTTTACCCGAATCAAACATGATCCCAGTTTTCCTCAACATGCCATTCAATATTGCTTGGATTTTGCTCAATGCACGTTTGATGAAATTGACGCGATCGTATTTTACGACAAACCTTTACTAAAATTTGAGCGCTTACTGGAAACCTATCTAGCACATGCGCCACGCGGGTTTCGTTCTTTTGCCAGAGCAATGCCGATTTGGCTCAAAGAAAAACTCTACTTTAAACAGCTATTGCGTCGTGAATGTCGCGCCATGATCCATCAGCAGCGTTCACTCATGTTAAATACTCATATCGATACTGAAATAGCCAAAGATAAGTTACCCGGATTAGCTCCATTAGGCTTTAGTGAACATCATTTATCACACGCGGCTTCTGCTTTCTATCCATCACCATTTGAACAAGCCGTCGTGTTATGTCTCGATGGTGTGGGTGAATGGGCGACGACCAGTGCCTGGATAGGTCATAAGCATAACAGTAGTGGGCAGTATCATCCGCAATTAACCCCATTATGGGAACTGCATTTTCCTAATTCGTTGGGATTATTATACTCGGCGTTTACCTATTATTGCGGGTTTAAAGTCAATGCAGGTGAGTATAAGCTGATGGGCCTAGCACCTTATGGTAAACCAATTTATGTGGAGCATATTTATCGCCATTTAATAGATGTTTATGATGATGGCTCGTTTAAATTAAATATGCAGTATTTTGATTATCCTACTGGAGATAGAATGATAACGGATGCGTTTTGTGAGTTGTTTGAAGCACCAGCACTTGCACATGATGCGCCTGTTACTGAGTTCCAAAAAGATATTGCTGCATCGATTCAAGTCGTCATTGAAGAAGTGGTATTAAAAATTGCACAGCATCTATTTACGAGCACAGACTGTTCGTATTTATGCCTAGCTGGTGGGGTAGCGCTCAATTGTGTTGCGAACGGCAGGTTACTAAAAGAAAGTCCCTTTAAGGATATTTGGATCCAGCCAGCAGCAGGTGATGCTGGTGGAGCGGTGGGCGCAGCACTTGAATATTATTATCAGCAGTTTCATGTGCCGCTGAATAACGACGCTACGGCTAAAGACGCTGGTGCTAACGACACTCTTGCTTCAGATAATATGTCGCACGCTTACTTAGGCCCAGAGTATACGAATGAGGAATGTATGGCAGCGTGTCGAGAGTGGGGCGTGACTTATACTGATATACGCGCTGAAAAATTTACTCAGACAGCCCAAATTATCGCTGATGGCGGAGTCGTCGGCTGGTTTCAAGGTCGAATGGAGTTTGGTCCTCGTGCGTTAGGTCATCGCAGTATTATTGGTGATGCACGTTGTCCAAAGATGCAATCAGTAATGAACTTAAAAATCAAACAGCGTGAATCGTTTCGTCCCTTCGCGCCTATCGTATTGGCAGAACATGCTCAGGATTGGTTTGATTTAAGTACACCTAGTCCTTACATGTTACTGGTGGCAGAGGTTATCGGTAAAGAGCCTATTCCTGCGGTCACCCATGTTGATAATTCTGCGCGAGTACAAACTGTCACTGCACAACAAAGTCATATCTATCCTTTGGTGAGTGCGTTTCATGCTTTGACCAATGTGCCAATTGTCATCAATACAAGTTTTAATGTCCGAGGAGAGCCGCCTGTATGTTCACCACAAGATGCTATTCGTTGTTTCTTAGCAACGGATATGGATTATCTGGTACTAGGCGATATCATGTTAAACAAAGCGCATATGCCTCAGGCTCAAATTAATCAAGCTAAAGAGGTGACTTTTGCTAAAGATTAGCCTACTAACCCAACTAAAGCGTATCTGGCAACGAATTGCATTACCTATGCTTACCAGTAACGCACGTAAAGGGATGCGTGATTTCGCTTGGCAGTTTAGCTTACTCATTAGTATCGTTTTTATGGGTGTTTTACCGTGGTTATTTGATGAGAATATACCTTATTGGCCATTGGGGCTGAGTGTATATCTTTGTGCCAGTGGTATCATTTATCCTAAAGCGGTGTATCCAATTTACGTAGGTTGGATGATCATTGCTTCCGTGCTCGGGTTTATCAATACCTATTTATTATTAGCGTTAGTGTTTTATGTCATTTTTACTCCGATAGGGTGGATATTGAGATTAACTAAAGGACTACAGTACGATAAATATATCAAACAACCCTCCACATATTATATTACACGTGACAAGCCGTTAGATAAGTCACATTTAACCAAACCGTTTTAAGAGGACTCAAGATGAGTGAATTTCTCCAAGATTTATGGGAATTTTTAAAAGTTCGCAAAAAAATTTGGTTACTTCCTATCATTATCATTTTGGCATTACTTGGTGGCATTGTTGTCGCGACGCAACAATCTTCCCTCGCGAGTTTTATTTACACATTATTTTGATAAATAATGTGTAAATATCCATATGAAATCGTATGCAGGGGATTTGTTTCTCAATTTTAGCTAAAGTTGCGTTTATTAAACATTGTTTAACATCACAATATATACTCAGGGACTCGAAAATGCTTCAATCACTATCACACCCCATCAAAACGCTATTATTGACTACCTGTGTTGTTGCAGGATGTTCACCTGCGACATCATCGATAACGACTGATACCACACCACCACTGACTAAGCCTGCCAACATGACTGAAAATCACATGACGATGCCAGGCTCAAATGTTGAAGGATGGACTATGCATCATGGCAAAGGAGCCGGTAAGCCGGTGGTATATCAAGTATTTACTCGATTATTTGGTAACACTAATGATACCAATATTCCATGGGGTACCATTGAACAAAATGGCGTGGGTAAATTTAATGATTTTACCGATGTGGCGTTACAAGGCATTGCCGAATTAGGTGTGTCACATATCTGGTATACTGGCGTCCCACATCATGCTCTCGTCAATGATTATACTGATTTTGGTATCACTCTTGATGATCCTGATGTTATTAAAGGACGTGCTGGGTCGCCTTACGCGATTAAAGATTATTACAATGTCAACCCGGATTTAGCAGTTGATCCGGCGAATCGTCTGGTTGAATTTGAAGCCTTAATAGCACGAACGCATGCCAATGGTATGAAAGTCATTATTGATATTGTTCCAAATCATGTGGCGCGGCAATATGAATCACTTTCACGGCCTGAAGGTATTGCAAATTTAGGTGAAAATGATGATACGAGTGTTGAATATGCGCGTGATAATAATTTTTACTATGTGCCTGGCCAAGCATTTGTGGTGCCCGAACCAAAAGGAGGGTATCAACCACTAGGAGGCGAAAGTGCCCCGTTATTAGATGCAAAGTTTACCGAAATCCCCGCCAAATGGACTGGCAATGGCGCTCGTGCTCCACAACCAGATATCAATGACTGGTATGAAACGGTAAAGGTAAATTACGGAGTCAAACCTGACGGTACGTACGATTTTCCAACATTACCTAAAGGCTATGATAAAAAAGGTGTTGCAGAGCATCATGCTTTTTGGCAAGACAAAAAATTACCTAATTCATGGTATCAATTCCACGATATTGTTCATTATTGGTTAGAAAAGGGCGTGGATGGATTTCGCTATGATATGGCTGAAATGGTTCCTAGTGAGTTTTGGTCGTTCTTAAACTCATCTATCAAAGTGAAATATCCCGATACGTTTTTACTTGCTGAAGTCTATAACCCAAGTTTATTCAGAGAATACTTACACATCGGCAAGATGGATTATCTTTACGATAAAGTGGACTTCTATGATTCGCTTAAAGCAGTCATGCAAGGTCATGGTGACACAGCTTCATTAGCAAGCGTTCAAAACAATGTAAGCGATGTTGATGCTCACATGTTACATTTCTTAGAAAACCACGATGAGCAGCGAATTGCGAGTCCTGAGTTTGCCGGTGATATGCATAAAGGTAAACCAGCACTTGTCATTTCGGCATTGATTTCTAAGTCGCCAACGATGTTATATTTTGGCCAAGATGTGGGCGAGGATGGTAGTGAAGAGACCGGGTTTGGTGATCCTTCACGTACGACTATTTTTGATTATGCGGGAGTGCCAGCTCATCAACGTTGGATGAACGAGGGTAAGTTTGATGGGGGAAGCTTATCTGCTGAAGAAAAAGCACTGCGCGAATATTATAAAATTGTCATGAATATTTCTGCTAATCATCCTGCGATGTTGGGCGAATATATGTCATTACATGAGAGTAATTTAACCGCAAAGGATTACGGTCGATTGCAGTTTTCTTTTGTTCGTCATGCGCATCATCAAGATCATGTAACAGGCAAAATAAAACATCGTGCTCTGTTAGTAGTGAATAATTTTGATAGTGAAAATTCACTCATATCAACCTTATCATTACCTGATACACTGGTGAATCAATGGGCGTTGTCACAATCAAGTTACCCTCTGCATGATCTTATTAATAAAGGGCTCGGTGAGTTACGCGTAACGAAAAGCGGTGCTTATTTCGATGTTAATCTCGCCCCATTAGCATCAGTGGTATTTGAATTGACGTGGAGTGTTAATCATGAATAAATGGATAATGAAGCAAATGCTAATTACTGCCTGGTTGATTACAATTGGCTTACCTATATCGACTATTGTTCATGCAAAAACACCAGATGTCATCAGTAACATTGAACATCAAACCGGTTTGCTAACTTACATGTTATCTAATTCAGATTTTCACGCCACAAATAGTAATGATGTGAGTGTGACAATCAAAGCATTAACGGATGATAGTTTTGAGGTGTTTTATCAACCAACAGGGATCCGTCAATTACCTTCTTTTGCCTTAGCGAAGCCTGGTGTATCTTCTGCCGTTTCTACTAATCTTAATCGCTCATCTATATCTGCTGACACGGTCCAATTTGTAACAAAAACGAGTGCTGTAATCGTTAATTTAAAAACGGGTAGCTTGTCATTTGGGCAATTAAGTGATGAGGGTGAAACTGTGCCAGTAGTGGAAGAGGAAGTAGGGTTTTTCTTGACTAATACACTACGCGGTTTTCGCTTTAAGTTAGATGATGGCGAGCAACTATTGGGGGGAGGACAGCGAATTTTAGGTATGGATCGTCGCGGTCATCGTATGCCACTTTATAACCGAGCTCACTATGGCTACACCACAGAATCTAATCAAATGTATTATTCGATCCCTGCTGTGATATCGGATCAAGATTATGCCATTTTATTTGATAACTCAGCCAATGGATTTTTGGACATCGGTCATACTCGTGATGATGTTTTACAATTTGAGGCTACGGCAGGTCGCACCAGCTACATTGTGATATTAGGGAATGATATTGCTGATGTGACCCAAGAATTGACCACAGTGACCGGAAAACAACCTTTACCACCGCGCTGGGCATTAGGTAATTTTGCCTCACGCTTTGGTTATCGAACGCAGCAAGAAACGATTGATACAGTCAATTTATTTAAGACAGAGGATATTCCTCTCGATGCTGTCGTGTTGGATTTATATTGGTTTGGCAAAGATATTAAAGGTCATATGGGGAATTTAGCATGGGATCGTAATGCGTTTCCTCAGCCGGAACAAATGATCAGCGATTTTATGGCGCAAGGTGTCAATACCATTGTAATTACTGAACCTTTTATTTTGTCTTCATCTAAACAATGGGATAGTGCGGTAGAAGCCGAATCTTTAGCCAAAGATTTGGATGGGGGCCCGCGTCGTTTTGATTTTTATTTTGGTAATACCGGTCTTGTTGATGTCTTTAATAAGGATGCCCAAGCTTGGTTCAATCAATTTTATACCACACTCTTTGAACAAGGTGTCACCGGATGGTGGGGCGATCTTGGTGAGCCTGAAGTGCATCCTGGTGATAGCTTACATGAGTTTAACGGTATGACTGTCACGGGTGATGAAATTCATAATGCATATGGCCATCAGTGGGCCAAAATGGTGTATGAACATCAGCAAGCCTTAAATCCTAATGTGCGTCCCTTTGTTATGATGCGATCTGGGTTTTTGGGCTCTCAACGTTATGGTCTTATTCCATGGACGGGAGATGTATCTCGATCTTGGGGTGGGTTACAGCCGCAAGTTGAACTAGCATTACAAATGTCAGTGATGGGGTTAGCGTATATCCATTCTGATGTTGGTGGATTTGCTGGCGGCGACACGTTTGATGCGGAGTTATATAAACGTTGGACGCAATTTGGCGCATTCTCCCCGGTATTCAGACCACACGCCCAAGAAAATATCCCACCAGAGTCCGTATTTCATACTCAAGATGTTAAAGATCTCGCGCGTGAGTATATTAAGTTACGTTATGCCTTGACCCCATATAATTATACATTAGCCATTGAAAATACGTTAACGGGGCTACCTTTAATGCGTCCAGTGAGTTATTTGGATGAGCAACAATTCACACAAAAAGATAGTTATTTGTGGGGAGATAGTTTTCTGGTGCATCCCGTGGTTGAGGCAGGGGTAACTCAAGTGAATATTGATGTACCAGCGGGTGTGTGGTTCGATTTCTTTTCTGATGCCAAAATAGAAGGGGACAGGGTAGTCAGTGTGGATGCACCCATTGAAAAACTGCCCTTATTAGTTAAAGCAGGCAGCTTTATTCCCATGGTAGCCCCATTTGGACATTTAAAGTCATACTCGAGTGCTAACTTAGATATCCATTTTTATTATGATCCAAGTGTATCGACAAGTCATTATCGACTCCTTGAAGATGATGGTGAAGCACCTGATTCAGTCACGACAGGACAATATCAAAGTATACATTTTAGCAGTGTTGCTACAGATGATACGGTGTCAAAACAAAGGGTCTTAGCGATCGATACTCAGGTACAAGGGTCTTACCAAGGCGCTCCTGGTTCTCGTGAAGTTAACTATATTATTCATAACGTGTCACAATTACCTTCAAGTATTAAGATCAACGGTAAAACCATTGACGAATTAGGTATCTTATTAGAGTACAATCAAGCGACAAAACAGTTATCTATACCGGTTAATTTAACAGAAGGACTTGGAATAGTAATGAGTTGGTAGGTAAACCTATAATATTTGTTTACAAACATTAAAGGTTTTGGCGAAAGTTTCCGATATAAAGTCAGTAAACATATAAAGAACGATACTTGCTTAAGCCGTTGTTTAAGAATTCAAGCGATGCAAAGCTAATTTTCCGTTAAGTATTGTCATTATATTCACTTTTTAAATCTAATAAGGGCACTCTACATGAGTCACTCGTCACGCAGTATTTTGGTGGTTGATGATGAAATTAATATTTTAAAGTCAATGAGAAGACTCTTTAAGCATGCTGGTTATGATGTGTTTACTGCAGAGTCTGGTGAACAAGGTTTAGCCATATTAGACAAAGAAGATATCCAGGTTATTTTATCTGACTTTAGAATGCCCCATATGGACGGTGGTGAATTTTTAGCTAAAGTTAAAGTGTCCCATCCTTATACCGTTAGTTTAATTTTAAGTGGTTATGCTGACTTCGACTCTGTCTTGTCGGTAATGAATTCCGGTAATGCGTTTAAATTTCTGACTAAGCCCTGGGAAAATAAATTGCTCTTATCAGAAGTTGAAAATGCTTTTAAACATTACCGAGAAAAACTTCAATTAGCATCATCACTAGAACAATCACATTTATTTAATAACATAAACCAGCTTAATAGTATTTTAGAAGGTTTACTTAGTCAAAATACGCCTTTTAGCATTGGTTATTTTGAATTATCAAATGCGCTTGATCTTAAACGTCAACATATCCTTATTCAGCCATTAACTCAGTTACTTTACGATTATCTAGATAGCCATTGGCATAATAATTTTTCGATACATATGTTGTCTGAAAATACGTTGGTGTTATTGACAGTTGGCAGTGATGAAAAGATTGCTTTTTCTCGATTAGTTGCGGATATTGCTCAAACTAATTGGCAAACACTCATAGAAAATAAAGTGGATGTCAGTGTTAGTTTTATTGCGTCAGACGCGTTACTCGAATCGTCACAATTCATTCTTGACACCCTTAAAGAGGCCACTGTACTAATTAATGAATCTATTGGTTTTGCCCCCCTTGACCAAGAATATTTGTTAAGTAAGCAACGTGAATTGATAATTAAATCAGATGTCATTCATGCTTTGAGAAAAAATCAATTTTATTTAGTTTATCAACCTAAAGTGACGCTAGCTTCAGGGTTAATAGAATCAGCTGAAGTACTGCTGCGTTGGGAGCATAAATCACTAGGTTGGTTATCACCCGGAGAGTTTATCGATATTGCTGAATCAGATGGTCAAATTATTGAAATAAGCCAATGGGTTATTGATAACGGACTTAAAGAGTTATCACGTTTAATTGCACTTTCAGACCAGATACAATCGTTGTCAATCAACATTTCCGCTAGTCAATTAATGAACTTTAATATTGTACAAACAATAGCAGCGGGATTAAAAAAATATCAAATTGATCCTAAAAAATTAGAAGTAGAAGTGACAGAAACGAGTTTAATGCAAAATTTAAACACGACCTCTGTGACGTTAAATGAACTGAAAAAAATAGGGGTGAAGATTGCTATTGATGACTTTGGTGTAGGGTATTCATCATTTGCTTATTTGACCAAGTTGCCAATTGATGTGTTAAAGCTAGATCGGATTTTGTTAGATGATATTGCAAGTAACTATGATACGCAGGTGTTGATAGAGAATTTAGTAAAAACTTGTCATAACTTGAACATTAAAGTGGTAGCCGAAGGTATTGAAACGAAAGCTGCGTTAGAAAAAGTCAGTTTGACGTTATGCGATTATGTGCAAGGCTTCTACTACAGTGAACCTGTGTCGATTAATGAAATCGAGCGATTATTCATTGAGCAACCATTTTTGCTTGAGCGTGACTAAAAGCAAGGGTGCTCTTTTCCATACTTGGTTAATTCTTCTAATAAATATAATTGTGTCGAGCTTAAATTTTCAGTTGATTTAAGTTCTTCTATAATTTCAAAATAGCGCATGAGTGTCAGCTTTTGGGTATTGTTAGTCAGCCTCCGTTGACAATCAACATACCATTGAGATTGTAAATCAGTACTAAGGGTATCTAGGAAGTTTCTCGCTATAAAACGCTGAAAAAGTTCATCTATTCTTGGTGATGGTGTGTTGTCTTTTAAGTTCACTAATTCATTTGGTGAGGCCATGTGGACTTGCTGGCAAAATTGTTTTTCAGCATCATTCAAAAATCCACCTGTATATAATGATGCTTCAACATCAGTAGCAGGTTTCTCTGCATCATAAGTTTGACTATATAATTGAGTCAACGTCATTATTAGATTGGCATAGGATTCTTGATCCTGACAAATGTGTTTTAAATGTTCTACTTGTTGATCAACCTTATTTAAATCGATATTCAATGCTTGGGATCGTGACTGAGAGAGCGTTTTTATTGGTGCTAAAAAAGGACATTGATTATGCTTAATAATAATGGTCGCTATATCAGGTGTCTCCTCATTGCGCTGTGCTTTAGGTAAAAATTGAATACGTTGAAGTGTATCTAAATCTTCATTAATGAGAGGGAAAATGTCTTTGGTTAAATCAATGCACACTGTGGCGTTTTTATTCACAGGATGAGGACATATAGGCATTATAATACTGACACATCCAAATTTGGCTGAGCGATACGGATTAATGAAAATGAGAGGCTGTCCATGATGCTGCTCTAATATACGGATGACGGCTTGTTTACTTCTAAGTTGATAAGCATAGGCAAATAGTTTGGGTTGCTGTTGTTGGATGAGTTGAGCGATAGCAATAGTCGCGTGGACATCACTCAGTGCATCGTGCGCATTGGTATGAGATATGCCATTTTCTTGTGTCAGGCGCTCTAATTTAAAGCTCACTAATCCATTATCACCTAATGGCCATTTTATTCCTTCGGGCCGTAATGCATAGCATGCTCTGACGAGGTTAATTAAATCCCAGCGTGAATTTCCGTGTAGATATTCGCGTTGGTAGGGATCCATAAAATTACGAAAAAAACTGAAACGAGATACTTCATCATCAAATTTAATTGAGTTATAACCGACCACACAAGTGTTTGGTTGTATCATGGCCTGATGAATTTTTTGCATAAATGTATATTCATATTCGCCTTCAGCCAATGTCATCTGAGGGGTAATCCCGGTGACTAAGACTGCTTGTGGATGAGGAAGGTAATCGAGATGTATTTTAGCGGTAATATTAATAGGCTCATCACACTGCTGCAGATTTTCATCGGTTCGAATAGCCGCAAATTGGCATGGGTAATCGTGTTGTGGTGAAATTCCCCAAGTTTCATAATCATGAAATAGAAAACTTGCTGGTGGTTGAGACATATCCTTACCTCTTGTAGCACTGCAGTGAACAGCACAGAAAGTAACATGTTCTTTTCAGTTTGGATAGAATAAGTAATTACATTAATATTTCAACTTGCTACTCTCACTTTTCCTTTGCATACTTGATTTGAACAATATGCCCTGTTTAGTAAAACGAGAATATCGAATGAAAATATTAAATAATCAATGCAAACACGCTTTTAAATTGTCTTTGATAATGTGCGGGGCACTATTGAGTGGTGCTGCTCAAGCATTCAATGTACAAGGACATACACAGCAACAACCTATTGCCATCGCTATTCATGGCGGTGCTGGCACTATCACCAAAGCAAATTTATCTGAACAAAAAGCGGCTGAGTATCGGGCTAAACTTGCAGAAGCGTTGCAAGCTGGATATGCCTTGTTACAACAAGGGCAAGATGGTCAAGAAGCGGTTATTGCAGCGATTCAGATTATGGAAGATTCGCCCTTGTTTAATGCGGGCAAAGGAGCCGTTTATACCTATGCCGGCGAGCATGAATTAGATGCCTCAATCATGCATGGCGCACAACGTAATGCTGGAGCTGTCGCAGGTGTAAAGACAATCGCCAGTCCAATCAAAGCGGCCCAGGCGGTCATGAATCAGTCGGTGCATGTGATGCTCAGTGGAGAAGGCGCAGAGACCTTTGCCAAGGAACAAGGACTTGCACAAGTCGATAACCAAACATTTAATACGGAACGTCGTTTAAAGGCGTTACAAAAAGCAAAACAGGCTATCGCTGACCGACAAACTAATTTGGTTAAGTTCCAAGACTACAAGTTTGGGACCGTAGGGGCAGTGGTATTAGATCAATACGGTAACTTAGTCGCAGGTACCTCTACTGGAGGAATGACGGCGAAACGTTATGGTCGTATCGGCGACTCACCGGTAATTGGCTCAGGTACATTTGCAGATAATGACAGCTGTGCAGTTTCATCCACTGGACATGGTGAATATTTCATTCGGTATCAGGTAGCTGCTGATATTTGTGCGCGGATGGCGTATCAGGGAAAGACCTTAACTCAAGCAGCTGATGAAGTGGTTAATGGTGTCCTAGTCGAAGCACAAGGCTCTGGTGGTGTAATTGCGATGGATAGCTCAGGCAATATCGCAATGCCATTTAATACTGAAGGGATGTATCGCGGTAGTATCGATATTCATGGTAAAATCAGCATCAAGATTTATAAATAATTTATTATCAAATGACTAAACCTGCTGAACCTGTTGTCTTACGTGCATCAGACATCGCTGTACCTGCGGATTTTGATGCTCAGTTAAGTGCATGTATGCGCAAAGATGTGTTTCGATTTAAACGTCGATATGCTGATTGTAAGTTGTTAGAAGGTGAAAAACTCACCAACGCATTGTCTAAATTATTAGGTGATATAGAACGTTCCCAAGCACGTGTAAAGACTCGACAACAGGCGTTGCCTAAGATCATCTATCCGGACTTACCGGTCAGTGAACGTCAAGACGATATTAAACAGGCCATTCAGCAGCATCAGGTAGTCATCATTGCCGGTGAAACCGGTTCGGGCAAGACTACGCAAATTCCTAAGATGTGTTTAGAGTTAGGTCGTGGTGTGCGCGGCACGATAGCGCATACCCAGCCGCGTCGACTCGCCGCTAGAAGTGTTGCATCTCGTATCGCTGAAGAATTAGATACAGAAATCGGTCAATCAGTTGGCTTTAAAATTCGTTTTAGCGACCACGGTAACCAAGATACCCATGTAAAGCTCATGACCGATGGGATCCTGTTAGCAGAAATTCAACATGACCGATTTTTGCAACAGTACGATACTATTATCATTGATGAAGCCCATGAACGCAGTCTAAATATTGATTTTCTTTTAGGGTACCTCAAACAGTTATTACCTAAACGCCCTGATTTAAAACTGATTATTACCTCTGCAACTATTGATCCGGAGCGCTTTGCGAAACACTTTTTTGATGCGCCAATTATCAGTGTCAGTGGTCGAACTTATCCGGTAGAAATGCGGTATCGTAGTTTAGTGGATGAGGAAGAAGAGCTTGATTTAGGGCAGGGTATTATCAATGCGGTTTCTGAACTACGAAAAGAAAAACCCGGTGACATTTTAATTTTCTTAAGTGGTGAGCGAGAGATCAGAGAGACGGAGCAGTTACTCAAAAAACAGCCTTGGTCGAATATTGAGATTGTACCTTTGTATGCTCGGTTATCTGCGGCTGAACAAAATAAAATTTTTGCTTCACACCGTGGTCAGCGAATTGTATTAGCTACCAATGTGGCCGAAACATCGTTAACAGTACCTGGAATTAGGTATGTCATTGACCCGGGTTATGCCCGTATTTCACGTTATTCGTATCGATCTAAAGTACAACGTTTACCGATTGAAGCGATTTCACAAGCATCGGCGAATCAACGGGCTGGTCGCTGTGGTCGGGTAGCGAATGGTATTTGTATTCGTTTATATAGTGAAGATGATTATTTAGGACGCAGTGAGTTTACTGATCCAGAGATTTTAAGAACCAACTTAGCCTCAGTTATTTTGAAAATGTTAGCCCTGGGCCTAGGGGATATAAACGCATTTCCGTTTGTACAGCCACCCGATCCACGTTTCATTAATGATGGCTATCGCTTATTACAAGAACTGCAAGCAATAAGTCTGCACAAAAAACATCCTACTTTGACACCTTTAGGTAAGCAAATAGCGCGTTTACCAATTGATCCACGTTATGCCCGGATGGTCATCGCAGCAACGGCGCATCGCGCGTTACAAGAGGTCGTGATCATTACTGCGGGTTTATCTATCCAAGATCCCAAAGAGCGTCCCAGAGAGAAACAACAAGCTGCTGATGAGTGTCATCAACAATTTGCTGATAAGCAGTCTGATTTTATTAGTATCCTCAATTTGTATGCTGGTTTTTGTGAACAGCAAGCAAATTTGACTCAAAATCAATTACGCAAATGGTGTAAAAGCAATTTCATTCATTACCTGCGGATGCGTGAGTGGCAAGATATTATTTCTCAAGTGAAACAGTCGCTCAAAGAATTGAAACTCGATATGAATCAGCAAACCCCTGATTATGATGATATTCATATTAGTCTAGCCACTGGGCTATTATCGCATTTAGGCCTGAAAGACAAAGGGCGCGAGTATCTAGGCGCACGGAACAGTAAGCTGATGATATTCCCTGGCTCACCGATGGCCAAGCAAGCGCCTAAATGGATGATGGCTGCTGAATTAGTGGAAACCTCGCAATTATTCGCTCGAGTGGTCGCTAAGATTGAACCGCATTGGATTGAACCATTATGCACGCATCTGTCTAAATCCAGTTTGAGCGAGCCATTTTGGTCCAAAAAACAAGGAGCGGCACAAGCATATGAAAAGGTGACTTTGTTTGGTTTGCCGATCATACCACGTCGTACCGTGAATATTTCTCAGCGCGATCCTGTGGTGGCTAAAGGGTTATTTATCTCTGAAGGGTTAGTGAACGGGTTAACTAAACTCAATTATGCGTTCCTACAAGACAATCAGGCATTACTTACCCAAGGTCATGAATTAGAGGCAAAATCACGCCGTCGTGACTGGCTGGTCGATGAAGAGGTCTTAGGTGATTTTTATGCAGAAAAATTACCGGAGCATGTGGTCAGCGAAGCGGCTTTTAGGAAATGGTTTAAACAACATAAAGATATTGATTTACGCTTTGATCCAGAGCTAGTGTTCCGCAAAGATCCTGATGCAGTTTCACCTAATGCTTATCCAGATATTTGGAAACAAGGTAATATAAGTTTACCGCTTTCGTATGTGTTTGAACCGAATCAAGAAGATGACGGCGTCAGTTTACTGATCCCTATTGGGGTGTTGAACCAGCTTAAAAACATCGGATTTGATTGGCTAGTCCCCGGATTTCGTCATGAACTGATTGTGGCACTGATTAAGTCATTACCTAAACGCTTACGCCGTAATTTTGTCCCCGTGCCTGATTATGCTGATGCCTGCTTGGGTGAGTTATCGCCGGTGGACAAACAGGGTGCACCAGTGTCGCTTATCGATGCCCTTACGGCGCGTTTATTTGCCATGACAGGGGTAAAAATCACGCCAGAAGATTGGGCAGAACAAGCAAGCATCAACAATTTACCCAAACATTTAATGATGCGTTTTGTGGTAGTAGATGATAACCAATCTGTGATTGCACACGGTCGTGATTTACCTGTTTTACAAGCTAATTTACAAGACCGAATTAAAGATACGCTAGAACAAGTGGCCAGCCCTGAATTGGAACGCGATAACATTACGCAATGGGATTTTGACTCTCTGCCCGAGTCCTTTACTCACGAGACAGCGGGCTTTGCCATTAAAGGTTATCCTGCATTGGTTGCTAAACGCGGACATGTGGCAATTGAGTTGTTTGATTTACCTCACGAAGCGGAAATAGCGCATCAGTTAGGTTTATATAAATTGATCCAATTATCGATTCCATCTCCGTTAAAATACGTTCAAGAAAAATTACCGAATAAAGCTAAGCTAGGTTTGTATTTTAACCCATTTGGGAATGTGAAAGAGCTTATTGATGATTGTATTTTAGCTGGTATTGCCCAGCTGGTGACACAGTTTCAAGCAGAATCTGCGACGTCGATTCGTGAGCAAACGGAGTTTATGGCGGTGTGCGATTATGTACGAGAGCATATTAATGCCGTGGTACTAGAGATTGCTGCAAAAGTGGAAAAAGGTTTAACATGCGCCAATCGTATTCAAAAATCTACCAAAGGTAGTGTACCCCTTAATATGCTAGAAGCAGTGGGTCATATTAAAGCCCATTTAGATAGTTTGGTGTTTAAGCAATTTGTATTTACAGTGAGCTCAGCACGCTTAGATGACTGGCATCGGTATTTGTTGGGGTTAGAGCGCCGAGTAGAGAAACTAAAAGTCGATGCCACTAAAGATCGCATGCATCAGGTACAAATTGATAAAGTGACGGCTCAATACGAAAAAAAATGCCAAAGTATTCAGCATGGCGAGGTAATGACCGATAACTTAATAGAAGTAAAATGGATGATTGAAGAATTACGAGTGTCATTTTTTGCACAGCAATTAGGGACAGCATATCCTATTTCTGTAAAAAGAATCGAGCAGGCTCTCAATTCTGAATAAGTGATTGAATAATTACACCTGAATATATCAATGAAAATTTAGCATAATATTAATTAAGGAAAATGATGATGCTTGCTTTTGATGAAAACCGAAAATATTACCGTTTGTGCTTAAACTCACCTTGTAAAATTACATTAGAGACTGAGATCATTTATGGTATATGCAAAGATATCAGCGCGACAGGTATGTCATTTCAGACGAGTTCTTCAGCACTAATCGAAGGAGCTGTTTTGTTGATTGAAACAAAATCTCAAGATCCCAAAATCCCTTCAATTTTAGCCGATGCAGAGGTCGTTCGTATGAGTAGTATGGATGATGAAAATTATCTAATCGGAGTGAAATTTCTTCAACTGAATTAATGCTCGATATATCACTTATTCGTAAATAAAGGGCTTTTAACAAGCCCATTTGTGTATATTGTGATGCCAATTAATTCTAGTAGTTTAAAACACTTGGCATAACAATCCTTTTAAGTAATAACCTTCAGGGAAGTTTGTGGCTACGGGGTGGTCACTGGCTTGTGAGTAACGCTTAATAATTCTTACTTCACGACCTGCATCCAATGCGGCATCACTGACAATTTTCTGAAACAAATCACTGCTCATTAATCCTGAGCAACTAAATGTACTTAAATAGCCGCCTGAACGGATGGATTTCATCGCGTATAAGTTAATATCTTTATACCCTCTAGCTGCCCGATCTAAACTTGATTTTGAATCGACAAATTTAGGTGGGTCAAGCACGATATGGTCGAACATTTTATCGCTCTGGGCATACTCTCTTAATAGCTCAAATACGTCCTGTTTGATAAAAGTAGCTTGCGCCATGGGTAAATGATTAAGTTCAATATGCGCTTTAGCAATGTCTAATGCAGGTTGCGAAACATCAACGTTAGTTACATGTTTGGCGCCATATTTTAGTGCATACGTTGCGAATGTCCCGGTGTAACAAAAGCAGTTTAAAACATCCGCACCTTCCATGTACTGGGCCGAGATATATCGATTATCACGCTGGTCTAAATAGAATCCTGTTTTATGTCCGTTTTCAATGTCCACAATAATAGACACATCATTTTCCCTAATGGTAATAGGTGCTAGCACTTCACCCTGAACGGGTCCTTTAATCGGTTCTAGACCTTCTTTTTTACGTACGTCAACATCACTTCTATCGTAAATTCTATGTTCAGGAAAACATTTATTTAGCGACCATAAAATTTTATCTCGATGTTTTTCAGCCCCCGCACTCAGTAGTTGCAATACTAATACATCATCATATTTATCGATGGTTACCCCAGGTAAGCCATCTGATTCAGCAGCAATGACACGATAAGCATTCGTATTCGCTTGATTGATAACGTGCTGACGCGCAGTCATCGCTGTTTGAATACGCTGAGTAAAAAATGCATTATCAATGGATTGCTTCTCATCAAATGTCCAAATGCGAACTCTAATTTGTGAGTCAGGTGAAAATGCACCTCGTCCTAACCATTGATTGTCAGCGCTGTATACATCAACAGTATCACCGCGACGGCACCTACCTTCCGTTCGCTCTACCGCTTTACTAAATACCCAAGGGTGCTTGCGTAAAAGCGATTTTTCTCGGGTAGGGTGTAGATAAACTTTTGACATAATAAGTGCTTAAGTAGTTAATTTTAATGGTTGAATTATACCGACTATTTCATTAGATCAATAGCAGTAATAGTAGATTAGGGTTGACAATAAACAGTGGTTCAAATGTTTCGGTTACGCCGGTTGATATCCATTATCGTCTTGTCCGCTTCCTTTTGCTGCGGCTTCTGCTGCATGTCGTGCAAGTTCATCACAACGTTCGTTCTCAGGGTGGCCAGAGTGACCTTTTACCCAGCGCCAATCAATGTGATGTCCTTTTACTGCCTCATCTAAAGCCATCCACAAGTCGGCATTTTTGACCGGTTGTTTATTACTGGTTTTCCAACCATTTTTACGCCAATTATGGATCCATTGATTAATGCCATTTTTCACGTATTGGCTATCAGTTGTTAGGATGACTCGGCACGGTTTTTTGAGTAACGACAAGGCCTTGATAGGCGCAAGTAATTCCATGCGATTATTCGTTGTGGCAAAATAGCCTTCAGCAATTTCTTTTCGATGTTTACCATACACCATGATTGCGCCATAACCACCAGGTCCAGGATTGCCTAAACAACTTCCATCAGTAAAAATTTGTACTTCTTGCACGTTTGAATAATGCCTTTTGTTTTGAGATTGATATACTATTCACACAATATCATAAATTGAGAGTCTTGCTATGCGTCAAATTGTTTTAGATACCGAAACCACAGGGATGAGTCGTGAGTCTGGTGAACATTTCACGCATGGTCACAGAATCATTGAAATAGGATGTGTAGAACTAGTTGATCGAAAATTAACCGGCAATCATTACCATGTATACATTAATCCTCAACAAGACATCGATCCTGAAGCTATCGCGGTGCATGGAATTACTAATGAATTTCTAGAAGACAAGCCACTTTTTAAAGAAATAGCTCAAGGGTTTATTGATTTTATTGATGGCGCCGAACTAGTGATTCATAACGCACCATTTGATGTGGGCTTTATGGATTTAGAATTTGCTTTGAATCCAGCCACTGCGCTCACTCGAACTGAAAAGTTTTGTACCGTATTAGATACGCTCGTATTGGCTAAGAAAATGCGTCCTGGTCAGCGTAATAATCTTGATGCTTTGTGCCGTGAATATGGCATTGATAATTCTCACCGTGACCTGCATGGAGCGTTATTGGATGCTGAAATATTAGCAGATGTGTATTTGTTAATGACCGGTGGCCAAGAAACGCTATCATTAGAAACCGGTACCAAATCATCATCTGGCTTTGATAATGTAGAGAAGCTTGCACCCCGCACAAGTGCATTAAAAATTATCCATGCAACTGCGGATGAGTTAACGGAGCATGAATCACGCTTGGATATTGTGGAGCAAGCATCAGGTAATTGTCTTTATCGACAGCCATAATGATATTTAATTAAAATATTTTTAGTCAGTTTAATAGAGAAATTATTCCTGAATTTAATGAATTTTTTAGAGTTGAAACGCCCTTCATATGTACATTTGTGTATTTAATCGTCAAACAGTGAATAAATTGATATTTTCTACAAAAAGCTATTGACCTTTACTAGGTCTAAACGTATTATCTGCGCCCGCAGTAGGGAATAACTTAATTCCTGACTGTTTGTGAAAACTGGAGCGGTAGTTCAGTTGGTTAGAATACCGGCCTGTCACGCCGGGGGTCGCGGGTTCGAGTCCCGTCCGCTCCGCCATTTTCACGTTTCAAACATTATAGCGCTGGAGCGGTAGTTCAGTTGGTTAGAATACCGGCCTGTCACGCCGGGGGTCGCGGGTTCGAGTCCCGTCCGCTCCGCCATTATGTTTGATATTTCCCCTAGAGCGGAGTGGTAGTTCAGTTGGTTAGAATACCGGCCTGTCACGCCGGGGGTCGCGGGTTCGAGTCCCGTCCACTCCGCCATTTATTCCTTTGTGACTTATTTAACCTGTTAATACTCATTAATAAGGTTTCCATGTTTGATATTACCCATTTAAATTCACTCAGTAATTGATACAAAAAAGCCCTGTCAATCGCGTAGTTTGACAGGGCTTTGTATTGGCTTTTTTGAAGTACTTAATTACTTAGCAAAGGCATCTTGTAAAGGTGGCACAACTTGTTTTTTACGGCTTAATACGCCGTCTAACCACACTTCGCTGTTCTCAGCAGTGACACCATAGGCAGATGTGATTAACGTCTCATCATCAGATGCAATTAGCATCAACGAACCTTCTTTCATGATGTCAGTTAATAGCAACATCACTGAATGGCGATTGCCTTCCTCTTTGAGTTTGATGATGTCAGCAGCTAAATCTGCTTTAATCGTATCAAATACCGATAAGTCGATAACTTCTAATTGACCGATGCCGACTAAATTGCCGTGCATATCAAAATCTTTAAAATCACGCATGACTAAATCACGAACTGGTGTGCCTTGTACAGCAGATTTTACTTTAAACATTTCCATGCCTAAGGCTTTGTAATCTTCAATGCCCGCAATCTCTGCTAATGCTTCAACACATTTAATATCTGCGGTGGTACAAGTAGGCGATTTAAAGATAACCGTGTCAGATAAAATCGCACACATCATAATACCGGCGTATGCTTTTGGAATTTCTACATCATAAAAATCATACATCATTTTGACAATGGTATTACTACAACCTACCGGACGGATCCAGCACTCTAACGGAGTAGATGTGGTAAGGTCGCCTAACTTATGATGGTCAACGACACCAACGACGGTTGCTTCATCGATATCATCAGGAGCTTGGGTTTTCTCAGTGTGATCGACGATATAAACGTTTTCACCGGCATAACTCATTTTTAGTTCTGGGGCTTCAAAACCAAACTTATCTAAAATGAATTGAGTTTCTGGTGATACGTCACCTAAACGCGTTGGTATTGCTGGCTCGCCGATTTGATTTTTTAAGTAAGCAATGGCTAAAGCACCACAAATTGAATCAGAATCTGGGATCTTGTGTCCCACAACATACATTGACATAACTTACACTCCATAAAAATTTGCGCATAGTGTAATCAAACCAGCGGCCAATGCCAATACGATTGTGGTGGTAATTTGTGTGTACTTGTAGGAAAATTAAATTCAAAGGCTATTTCCCTCTCCAAACCATTTTGATTTGAATGAGTTTAGACAGTAGTTTTGTGTCGTACATAATAACCCAATAAACTTACGCACTTCGTTCGCTGGGACACATTCATGAAGGGCTGTTTCACTATGATGCCACGCATGTCTACGTCTCTTATTTAAAAGTGAGTTATCAAACTAGGATTTTGTAAATGTTAAAAAAGATTATCGTTTTATTTTCTACTTCATTTCTGTTACTTGCATGTAATGCCACAGGCCCTAAATTCACTCAGTTTGAAGCCTTAGATACAAATCAAGCCAACGTTTATATTTATAGACCTTGGGCTATGTTAGATGGTGCTGCTTCACCAACAATTCAAATTGATGGAAAGGATAACTTTGATCTTAGCAATGGCGGCTATAAAGTAATTTCATTGAAACCGGGTAAACATAAACTCACAGTCAAAGAAGGTGCTTTTATGTCTAACTGGCGCGCAGGTGAGATGAATATTGAACATAAATTTGAAGCAAATAAAAATTATTTTGTGCGTTTATCTGCCGAATTAACAGATGTGGGCTCATATGGAGGCGTTACATCAGTATCTGGAAATTATAGCTTTGCCTTAATCAAAGAGTCTTATGCTCTAAATGAGTTAAAAGAAACAAAGAAAAACTAACAAACGCCTCAAGTGCAGTTTTTTTGTAGTCGTTCTTATCAGAGATAGTGTCAGAACGGCAGGTCTTCATCATCATCAAAATCCGGTGCTGGCATCGGTTTAGGTGCTTGTGTTGGCTGTGCATATTGAGGTGCAGAGCTAGCCGGGGTTGAAGGCTGACTGGCATCACCACCGAAAACGTTATTCTTTAGTCGCGATAAATTATCTTCCGCGCGAGAACGTTGTTCATCAGTGGAGGTGGCTTGCAATGAATAATAGGTGTTACCGTTTTTATCTTTACGTTCCCAAGCACTTAACGAATACTCTTTGCCTTCGATCATGACTTTGCCTTTGTAATTAGGCTGCGTGTCCTTGTCTTTATAAGAATTATAAAATAATACACCGGTCATATCTTTTTGTTGGAAGTTAGATTGGCTCATCTGTTCATTATCTCTGTTTAATTTGAGTTATACTGTATTTTTGCTTTAAACACCTTAATTGTAAACCATGTCTCGCATAAATAATTTTGTTCGCTCACTCAGTCCTCGCACTACTGAGTATTCTAATGAGTTAGATACGACTCATTCCTTTTATCATCCTGCTAATTTTTTATTGATCATGTCATTTTGTATGGCGTTGGTATTCTCTACATGGCAGGTATTACTTAATAATTTTGTTATTGAACAAGCGGCCTTTACCGGCAAAGAAATTGGCATTTTACAATCCTTGCGGGAAGTACCAGGATTTTTAGCGTTCACTGCCATTTATATTTTGCTGTTTATCAAAGAGCAGCGCTTTGCCACATTGTCGTTACTGGTCACTTGCATAGGAGTGGCGTTGACTGGGTTTTATCCATCGGTCATTGGCTTATATGTGACGACAGTGATTATGTCAATTGGCTTTCATTACTATGAAACATTGAATCAATCGTTGACTCTACAATGGCTTGCAAAAGACAAAACTGCTGAGTTTATGGGACGGGCGTTGTCGGTAAAAGCGGTAGGTGCGTTATGCGCTTATGGTGTGATTTGGGCGCTCATGGAATACTTCCAATGGCCGTATGCCCATGCTTATGCACTTATTGGCGGGCTAGGGGCTATTATAGTGGTACTCCTATGGTGGAGCTTCCCACAGTTCAAAGCTGTATCGGTGCAAACCAAAAAGCTCATTATCAAAAAGCAATATTCTTTGTATTATGCGCTCGTTTTCTTCAGTGGTGCGCGTCGTCAAATATTTGTAGTTTTCGCAGGCTTTTTGATGGTAGAAAAATTTGGCTATTCAGTAGGGCAAATCAGTGCATTGTTCATGATCAATTATGTGTTTAACTTGTTTTTTGCCCCCAAAATTGGACGCTGGATCAGTAAAGTCGGTGAGCGCAACGCACTCGTGTTTGAATATATTGGTTTAATCGGTGTGTTTGTAGCGTATGCATTTGTGGAAAATCAGTATATTGCCGGCGCGTTGTATGTTGTTGACCATATGTTTTTTGCGTTAGCTATCGCTATGAAAACGTATTTTCAAAAAATTGCGCAACCTGAGGATATTGCAGCCACTGCGAGTGTGAGTTTCACTATTAATCATATTGCTGCAGTAATTATCCCTGCGCTACTAGGTCTGCTATGGCTGCATTCGCCGAGCACTGTATTTATGATTGGGGCAGGGTTTGCGTGTTGTTCGTTGCTATTGGCTAGTTTGTTACCTGTTACACCGAAACCCGGTGTTGAAACTCGATTTGGTAAACTATAAAAAAACCTCTACAGGGATCTCTAATGGCTCCTGTAGAGGTTTTAAATTTAACAGATTATCGAAGGTTATCTCACTAATACTGCTTGATAAGGTGTTAATGTAACGGTATCTGCTGTCACATCTAAAGAAGCTGTGTTATTCAAGAGTATGGTGCCATTAGACACGTCCACACCTGCTAAATCAGCTTGATTAATTGTCACTGTTTTATCCGAGTAGTTGAGTAACACTAAAATGACATCATCATCTAATGTGCGCGTATACGCATAAATTTCAGTATGTTCTGCCAATAATAATGTGTAAGCACCATAAATCAGAGTCAGGTTATCTTTTCGTACTTGGTTTAATTTTCTGAAATAATTCAACTCTGAATCAGGATCGTTCTCTTGAGCTGCTGCATTCACATCGACATAGTTTGGATTAACTTTTATCCAAGGTGTGCCAGTCGTAAAACCTGCATTTTCAGAGTCATCCCATTGAACAGGGGTGCGAGCATTGTCACGAGCGCATAGTTTATGTGACTCCATAAACTTATCTAAATCGCCACCTTCTGCCTTAGTTAGCTGATACCAGTTAATGGTCATGATGTCTTTGTAGTCGTCGATATTATCAAATTTGATATTCGACATTCCGAGTTCATCACCCATGTAATAATAAGGTGTGCCACGCATAGTCAATAAATAAGTTGATAGCATTTTAGAGGCAGTTCGACGATGCTCAGGAGCATCTGATGCCCAGCGCGTGACCATGCGAGGGAAGTCGTGATTACCAAAATACACCGTATTCCAGCCCTCAGTAGCTAATGCTGCATCCCAGTCAGACATGACTTGTTTGAATTTAACAAGATTTTGAAAGTCATCATTGACGATGAAGCGATCACCCACACCAATACTGACATGATCAAAGTGATAATTCATATTCAATTCTTGACGATCCTCGCCCACTAGTTTCAACACATTGTCAGTGTGGGTACCAGGCCCTTCGGCTACTGTCATGATGTCATAATGCTGTAATACTTCACGGTTCATTTCATGCAAATAATCATGCAGTTTTGGACCTTGAGCGTACATATCAATCATGGCTTGACCATGAAACTCAGGTGGGAACTCTGGATAACCTTCATGCTTTGATATGAATGTAATTACATCCATACGGAAGCCATCAATCCCTTTTTTAAACCAGTAATGCATCATGTCATAAATTTCAGCACGTAACTTTGGATTTTCCCAGTTTAAATCAGGCTGTTTGATCGCAAAATAATGCAGATAATAGGAGTCAGTCGCCTCGTTATAACACCATGCATTGGCTTCAGGATCAAAATAAGACCAGCGATGTGGTGGGGTGCCTTTTTCCGCTGGCCACCAATGAAAATAATCATAATAAGGATTATCTCTAGATTGCTTCGCTTCTTGGAACCACATGTGTTCATCACTACAGTGATTCACTACGAGATCCATAACGACTTTTAAACCGCGTTCATGCATTCCTGCAAGTAGCTCTTCAAAATCATCCATATCACCAAATTCAGCCATGATATTTCGGTAATCAGAAATATCATAACCATTATCATCATTTGGTGAGCTGTAGATTGGATTTAACCAAATAATATCAACACCTAGATCTTTTATATAATCTAGGCGGTTAATGATGCCGCGTAAATCACCCACGCCATCGCCGTTTGAATCTTGGAAGCTGCGTGGATAAATTTGATAGACTACGCCTTCTTTCCACCATTCGCGTTTAATATTCGCTAATTTCATTAAGCTTGTTCCTGTTGCTTTTCGTTATTTTGACTGGTTAATGTATCGTTTCCTGAATTAATACGAAGAGCAAGTGCTGCACCGACTAAGAATAACAGGCCACATAATGCTAATGCGTTGCGGGGATCTCCACCTAAAACAGAATCGAAGATTAGACCAATGGTCAGCATTTCCATAATTTGAGGTAAACAAATCATGGCATTTAAAAGCCCCATGTATACACCAATACGCATAGCCGGCGCCACATTGGCACAAATGATAAATGGTACAGTGATAACACCAGCCCAACCTATTCCTACCAGCGCCATACACGCTAAGGTTAGATATAAATCTGTAGTGAGCTGCATTGATAAGAAACCAAGGCCACCGATAGCTAAGCAAAGTGCATAAACTTTATTATCACCAAATTTATGAATGGTCTTAGCGATGAAAAATGACATAACTAGTGTTGATATATGCATGACAGCAAATGCTGTTCCGCCTTGAGCGGTACCTTCCGCAAAACCTGCAGCATCAGGTGTAGGAGCATCATAGACATGGTAAGCAATCGATAGTGATAAATATTGCCACATTAATGGTAATCCAAACCACGTCACTAATTTAACCCACCATACTTGTCTCAAAGACATCGGCATATCTTTAAAAGCACTCCAAAGGTCAGGTAAAATACTAGAAATTACTTTACCTTTATTTTCTGCTTGAAAGACTTCAATATTTTCAGGTGGGTATTCTTTAGTTTTTATGAATGACCAAATAGCCGTAATAATAATCACCACTACGCCACATACAAATGAATACTTAACAATATCAGGGATAAAAGTACCATCGGTTACAGCCGAGACACCAAACCCAATCATAATGACTGGCATTAAACTCGCTAGGATCTGACCACCAGAAATCATAAATGTTTGTAAGGCGAAAGCGAAAGGACGCTGTTCACGGTTAACCATATCACCGACCATTGCACGGTACGGTTCCATTGCTGTATTCATCGCGGCATCTAAGATCCAAAATAAACCCACTACCATCCATAATTCGGGTACATACGGCATAAATAATACCGCGACACTACCTATGATAGCTCCCCAAAGGAAGAATGGCTTACGACGTCCGAAGCTCGTCCAAGTTCTATCACTTATGGCACCAATTAAGGGTTGAATAAGTAAACCTGTGATGGGGCCTGCTAACCATAACAATGGTAACTGGTCATAAGATGCACCATGGTAGGTAAAAATAGGGCTGAGGTTAGCTTGTTGTAAACCAAAGCCATATTGGATCCCGAAGAAGCCGAAACACATGTTCCAGACTTGCCAGAAGGATAAACGAGGTTTAAGTCCTGAGTTCATAATTGTTCTGTCCTAATTATGTTAAATATTCGTTAACGATCATAACATATAGAATAAACTTAATCGATTAAGGGTGCAAATGAATTCGTTTTCATAACCATAAAAATTTAATTTATCTTTACTAACATTGTTTTTACAAACATAAGC
>Ga0233438_10000382_pt1 | contig 59015 bp, 53 predicted proteins | sample SI_123_September_FD_182720 | JGI IMG/M metagenome (GOLD analysis project Ga0233438, IMG submission 182720) | Seawater microbial communities from Saanich Inlet, British Columbia, Canada - SI_123_September2016_10_MG | ecosystem: Environmental > Aquatic > Marine > Inlet | place: Canada: British...
TTTTGATAAAACTGACGTGATAGCCGCTGTAAGGGTTGTTTTACCGTGGTCAACGTGGCCGATAGTACCAACATTAACGTGTGGTTTATTACGTTCAAACTTTTCTTTTGCCATTTTTCTCGTTTCCTAGTTAAAAAGCCCGACCCTAAATAATGGTAGCCGGACCGAACTCTCTATTAAGATTATTGACGTCGTTCGATAATTGCTTGGGCGACATTAGCTGACGCTTCCGAGTAATTAAAGAATTCCATCGAATAGGACGCACGGCCTTGCGTTGCAGAACGCAAGTCTGTTGCATATCCAAACATTTCTGAAAGTGGCACTTTAGCACGAACAATTTTGATACCTGCTACACCCTCTTCCATACCTTCGATCATGCCACGGCGTCGATTAAGATCACCAACAACATCACCCATCCACTCCTCCGGAGTAGTTACTTCTACTTTCATTGTAGGCTCCAAGAGTACAGGAGAGGCATCGAGTGCACCCTTCTTGAAACCCATAGACCCTGCAATTTTAAACGCCATCTCAGAACTGTCAACATCATGGTATGAACCATCATATAATGTGACCTTTACGTCTAACATGGGGTAACCAGCAAGTACACCAGATTGCATTTGTTCTTGGCAACCTTTGTCTACTGCAGGTATAAATTCTTTTGGCACGACACCACCAACGATGTCATTGACGAATGCGTAACCCGCGCCTTCTTCTTGTGGCTCAATCTTCAACCACACATGGCCAAACTGACCTTTACCACCTGATTGACGAACAAACTTACCTTCTACTTCAACAGCAGAACGGATCGTCTCACGATAAGCAACCTGTGGTTTACCCACATTACACTGAACACTGAATTCACGTTTCATACGATCAACAATGATATCTAAGTGTAGTTCACCCATGCCTGAAATGATGGTTTGTCCTGATTCTTCATCTGTATTCACTTGGAATGATGGGTCTTCAGCGGCAAGTTTACCTAATGCAATACCCATTTTCTCTTGGTCGGCTTGAGAGCGTGGCTCAACCGCAATAGAAATGACAGGCTCAGGAAATTCCATACGCTCTAAAGTAATTTTATCATTACTGTCGCATAAAGTGTCACCGGTTGTCACATCTTTCAAGCCTATCGCAGCTGCAATATCACCGGCGTGGACTTCTTTAATTTCTTCACGATCATTTGCATGCATTTGCACGATACGACCAAAACGCTCACGTTTTCCTTTCACCGGGTTATACACAGTATCACCGGTCTTTACGACACCTGAGTACACACGGAAAAAGGTCAGTGTACCGACAAATGGGTCTGTCGCAATTTTGAAAGCTAACGCAGAAAAAGGCGCATCGTCTTTAGCTGGACGAGTTGCTTCCGTTTCATCTTTGTCATCAAGTATCCCTGTAATCGGTTTTACTTCTTCAGGGGAAGGTAAGTACTCAACAACAGCGTCAAGCACTGCTTGTACGCCTTTATTTTTAAATGCTGATCCACATGTTGCCAACACGATTTCATTATTAAGTGTTCGTGTTCTTAATCCAGATTTGATTTCAGCTTCAGTAAGTTCTTCACCTTCTAGATATTTATCCATCAACTCTTCGCTTGCTTCAGCTGCAGCTTCAACGAGTTCAACACGCAATTCTTCCGCGCGTTCTACTAATTCATTTGGAATATCTTCGTAGGTAAAGGTAGTGCCTTTGTCTTCTTCATTCCAGTTAATCGCCTTCATTTTAATGAGGTCAATTACACCAGTAAAGTTTTCTTCAGCACCTATATTTAAATGAATAGGCACACATTGTGCACCAAGACGGTTGCGAATTTGTTCAACAACACGTTCAAAATCAGCCCCAGCACGGTCCATCTTATTCACAAACACCATCCGTGGGACTTCGTATTTGTCAGCTTGACGCCATACTGTTTCTGATTGTGGTTCAACACCAGATGAACCACAGAATACGACAACCGCACCATCGAGTACACGTAACGAACGTTCAACTTCAATGGTGAAGTCAACGTGTCCAGGTGTGTCGATTATATTGATGCGATGTTGTTCAAATTGTTGCTGCATCCCCTGCCAAAAGCAGGTGGTTGCAGCAGAAGTGATCGTAATGCCTCGCTCCTGTTCTTGTTCCATCCAGTCCATAGTGGCAGCGCCATCATGTACCTCACCAATTTTGTGAGATAAACCGGTGTAAAACAAAACACGTTCAGTAGTGGTAGTTTTGCCGGCATCTACGTGCGCGACAATACCAATGTTCCGATAGCGTTGAATAGGAGTCTTACGAGCCATACGATCCTCAGATTACCAACGGTAGTGCGCGAACGCTTTGTTGGCTTCAGCCATACGGTGAACGTCTTCACGTTTCTTAACCGCAGAACCTTTGTTTTCAGATGCATCTAACATCTCAGCAGCTAGGCGTTGAGCCATAGACTTCTCGCCACGTTTACGCGATGCTTCTACTAACCAACGCATACCTAGTGCATTACGACGAACTGGACGAACTTCAACAGGTACTTGGTACGTTGAACCACCAACACGACGAGACTTAACTTCGACAGTTGGGCGGATGTTCTCTAGTGCATCTTCAAATACGTCTAGGTGTGGTTTGCTAGTTTTTTCAGCAACAATGTCAAGCGCGCCATAAACGATCTTTTCAGCTGTTGATTTTTTGCCGTCGAGCATTACGACATTCATGAATTTAGCAAGTAGTTCTGATTTGAACTTAGGATCTGGTAGGATTTTTCGTTGTCCTACGACTCTTCTTCTTGGCATTTTAATTTCTCCGTAGAAATTTCAGGATATTCCCCAAAACTTATAATTAATAGTTTGGCCTTACTAACGGAGAACCGTTAAGACTTTGGCCTTTTCGCACCGTACTTAGAACGGGCTTGACGACGATCGTTTACGCCAGCGCAATCTAATGTACCGCGAACTGTGTGATAACGAACACCTGGTAAATCTTTAACACGACCACCACGGATTAATACCACGCTGTGCTCTTGTAAGTTGTGACCTTCACCACCGATATATGAAGATACTTCATAACCGTTGGTTAAACGAACACGACAAACTTTACGTAATGCTGAGTTCGGTTTCTTTGGCGTAGTTGTATATACACGTGTACATACACCACGACGTTGTGGGCAAGCTTCTAATGCAGCGACGTTTGATTTCTCAACCGGCTTCTTACGAGGCTTACGCACTAACTGGTTAACTGTTGCCATTAACTAGCTCCTAGTGTGTAAAATTAATAAAGTTGATACACCATGTATCAACTAGGTTACAAGTTTATGAAATTGCTCTATTCCATAAAACAAAAAACCGCGACCTAAGGGATTAACCTAAATTCGGGTCGCGGAATATTAAAGATCAAACGCTCAAATGTCAAGCGCTCGACCTTAATGACAATCGATTACTCTTCGTCGCCAGTAGGCATATCAAGAGTAGCATTCAATGCTTCTGTCAATGCCAGCTGTGCTTCGTCAGCAGAAACCGATAAATCTTCTTCAGTGAGCTGTGCTGCTTTACGAGCGGCACGCTTCTCATGATACGCAAAACCAGTACCGGCAGGGATTAAGCGTCCAACAATTACGTTCTCTTTCAAGCCACGTAAATCATCTTCTTTACCCTGTACCGCTGCTTCTGTTAGTACACGTGTCGTTTCTTGGAACGATGCTGCTGAGATAAATGACTCAGTAGAAAGTGATGCTTTAGTGATACCCAATAATTGGATTTCATATTTCGCACCCACTTTGCCAGCGGCTTCAAGTTCACGGTTCGCAATTTTAACTTGTGATACTTCTAGCTGCTCACCTTCTAAGAACTGTGAATCACCTGCATCGGTAATCATACACTTACGCAACATCTGACGAATAACAACTTCGATGTGCTTATCGTTAATTTTTACACCTTGTAGGCGGTAAACTTCTTGAACTTCGTTCACAATATAATTAGACACGGCACTTACGCCACGCAGACGTAAAATATCATGTGGTGATTCAGGACCATCGGCAATAACTTCACCCTTGGCAACTGTTTCACCTTCAAATACGTTAAGTTGACGCCATTTAGGAATCATCTCTTCGTAGTGATCACCCTCTGGTGGTGTGATCGTTAGACGTTTCTTACCTTTAGTCTCTTTACCAAAACCAATCATACCTGACACTTCTGCAAGGATAGCTGGCTCTTTTGGCTTACGTGCTTCGAACAAGTCAGCAACACGTGGTAGACCACCGGTAATATCACGAGTTTTTGAACCTTCCTGAGGAATACGTGCTAATACATCACCTTCTACTGCATCCATGCCGTTAGTGGCAACGATGGTAGTAAAGCTTGGTAAACGAATTTCCTGCAGTGAATTTTCACCCGCTTCTAAGATTAACTTAGGCTCTTTTGCATTGGCTTTAGATAAATCTTTTACCACGATACGCGATAGACCTGTTAAGTCATCTGTTTGTGTTTCTGTATTGGTGTCATCAACATCCGCAAAGGTAATCTTCGCAGGACGCTCTGTGATGATTGGGTGACTATGCGGGTCCCAGTTAGCGACGATATCGCCACCAGATACAGCTGCACCATCATCAACGCTTAATATTGCACCATAAGGCACTTTGTAACGCTCTTTCTCACGACCTTGTTCATCAATCACTGTTAACTCGGTTGAACGAGAAACAATCACTAACTTACCTTCTTGGTTACGTACAGATTTCGCATTATGCAGTTTCAATGAGCCGTTCGTTTTGACCGCTACGCTGTTTTCTGCAGATGCTCTTGATGCTGCACCACCGATGTGGAATGTACGCATTGTTAACTGTGTACCTGGTTCACCGATAGACTGTGCGGCGATTACACCGACAGACTCACCGCGTCCAACCATGTGGCCACGCGCAAGGTCACGACCATAACAATTAGCACAAACACCGTGATCGTTATCACACGTGATAACTGAACGAACAATGATTTGGTCAACAGAATTCGCTTCTAGCATATCTACTAGTGCTTCATCGAGTAATACATTACGTTCAACTAAAATTTCATCTTCAGTACCAGGCTTGATTACGTCTTGTGCTACCACACGACCTAATACACGCTCACGTAAAGGCTCAACAACATCACCACCTTCGATTAGTGGCGTCATAACGACACCTTCTAATGTGCCACAATCGTCATTGGTAATGACCAAATCTTGTGCCACATCAACTAAACGACGAGTTAAGTAACCTGAGTTAGCTGTTTTCAATGCAGTATCGGCAAGACCTTTACGCGCACCGTGAGTAGAGATGAAGTATTGTAATACGTTTAGACCTTCACGGAAGTTAGCCGTGATAGGAGTTTCGATGATTGAACCATCTGGTTTAGCCATCAGACCACGCATACCTGCTAACTGACGAATCTGAGCCGCACTACCACGAGCACCAGAGTCAGCCATCATATAAACAGAGTTGAATGAACTTTGCTGTTCTTCTTCACCTTGAGCATTGATAACGGTTTCTTTTTCAAGATTCTCCATCATCGCTTTAGCTACTTTTTCGTTTGCTGTTGACCAGATATCGATAACTTTATTGTAACGCTCACCGGCAGTAACAAGACCAGATTGGAACTGTTCTTGGATTTCAACAACTTCAGCTTCCGCATCGTCGATGATATCTTTTTTCGCATCCGGGATAACCATATCATCAATACCAACAGACGCACCCGCAATCATCGCGTAATGGAATCCGGTATACATGATTTGGTCAGCGACAATCACGGTATCTTTCAAACCCAGTGTACGGTAAGACACGTTTAACAAATTCGAAATTTGTTTTTTCTTCATTGGTTGGTTAATCACTTCAAAATCTAGACCCTTAGGTAAGATTAAAGAAAGGATAGAACGCCCAACGGTGGTGTCTTTAATACTGGTTTTTTCAATTTTCTCACCCGCTTCGTTCACTTCATATTCAGTGATACGTACTTTAACGCGTGCATGCAATTCCGCCTGATCGGTACGGTATGCTTTTTCGGCTTCGTGTGGTGAAGTGAAGATCATACCTTCGCCTTTACCATTGACACGGTCACGTGTTAAGTAATACAAGCCTAATACAACATCCTGTGAAGGAACGATGATAGGCTCACCATTTGCAGGTGATAAGATGTTATTGGTCGACATCATTAACGCACGTGCTTCTAACTGTGCTTCAATAGTTAATGGGACGTGGACCGCCATTTGGTCACCATCGAAGTCAGCATTATATGCCGCACATACTAATGGGTGTAATTGAATGGCTTTACCTTCAATTAGGGTCGGTTCAAATGCTTGAATACCTAGTCTGTGAAGTGTCGGTGCACGGTTAAGTAGCACTGGGTGTTCACGGATAACATCATCCAATACATCCCATACTTCCGGTGCTTCACGTTCAACTAATTTTTTAGCTGCTTTAATCGTTGTCGCTAAACCACGGCCTTCTAATTTGCCATAGATAAATGGCTTGAATAACTCAAGTGCCATCTTCTTCGGTAAACCACACTGATGTAAACGAAGTGTCGGACCAACGGTGATAACAGAACGTCCTGAATAGTCAACACGCTTACCAAGTAAGTTTTGACGGAAACGACCTTGCTTACCTTTAATCATATCAGCAAGTGATTTCAGTGGACGCTTGTTTGAACCTGTGATTGCACGACCGCGACGACCATTATCAAGTAACGCATCAACTGCTTCTTGAAGCATACGCTTTTCGTTACGTACAATAATATCTGGTGCAGCTAGATCTAATAAACGCTTCAAACGGTTATTACGGTTAATTACACGACGATATAAATCGTTCAAATCAGAGGTCGCAAAACGACCGCCATCTAGTGGTACTAATGGACGTAAATCAGGCGGCAACACTGGTAAGACTGTCATGATCATCCACTCTGGTTTGTTGCCAGATAATTGGAATGATTCTAATAACTTCAAACGCTTAGTAATTTTCTTACGTTTAGTTTCTGAATTAATTGAAGGTAATTCTTCACGCATTTCAGAAACGTCTTGGTCAACGTCTAATACTTTTAATAGGTCAAAGATAGCCTCTGCACCCATTTTCGCTTCAAATTCATCACCGTGCTCTTCTAACGAATCAAGATATTCTTCTTCCGTTAATAGTTGACGACGTTCTAGTGTCGTTAAACCAGGCTCAGTTACAACATATGATTCGAAGTAAAGTACACGTTCTATATCACGTAATGTCATATCTAACATTAAGCCGATACGAGACGGTAATGACTTAAGGAACCAAATGTGAGCAACTGGCGATGCTAATTCAATGTGACCCATGCGCTCACGACGCACTTTCGCCAATGTGACTTCAACACCACATTTTTCACAAATTACACCACGGTGCTTGAGACGTTTATATTTACCACATAAACACTCATAATCTTTAACTGGACCAAAGATACGGGCACAGAACAGACCATCACGTTCAGGTTTGAACGTACGGTAGTTGATGGTTTCTGGCTTTTTAACTTCACCATAAGACCAAGAACGAACCATATCTGGTGCCGCTAAACCGATACGAATATTATCGAACTCTTCGGTTTTATTTTGTTGCTTTAGAAACTTTAATAAGTCTTTCACGTTTTTCTCCCTACGGAGTGGGTCTTATGACCCGACAACCAAGCCGTTATCGGGTCAACCTAACTAACACTTACAACGATAAATCGTTGTGCTTACTCGTTTTCTTCTAACTCAATGTTAATACCAAGAGAACGGATTTCTTTCAACAATACGTTGAATGACTCAGGCATGCCTGGCTCCATTCTGTGGTCACCGTCGACGATGTTCTTATACATCTTCGTACGACCATTAACATCATCAGATTTAACGGTTAGCATTTCTTGTAGCGTATATGCTGCACCATATGCTTCTAGTGCCCATACTTCCATCTCACCGAAGCGCTGACCACCAAACTGAGCTTTACCACCCAATGGTTGTTGCGTAACAAGAGAGTAAGAGCCAGTAGAACGTGCGTGCATCTTATCATCCACTAAGTGGTTGAGTTTGAGCATGTACATATAACCTACTGTGACTGGACGTTCGAATGCACGACCCGTACGGCCATCAAATAATGTAATTTGACCGCTTTCTGGGATATCAGCTAGCTTCAACATTTCCTTGATTTCTGCTTCTGTCGCACCATCAAATACTGGTGTGGCTACTGGTACACCTTTACGTAAATTTTCTGCAAGACGTCTGATTTCATGATCAGTAAAGCTATCAATATCAACTTCTTGGCGACTTGTTCCAAGGTTATACACCTCGTTCAAGAAACTACGAAGTTTGGTGACTTCTTCTTGCTCTTTGATCATACGGTCAATCTTCACACCTAAACCATGAGCTGCCATGCCTAAGTGAGTTTCAAGAATCTGACCGATGTTCATACGAGATGGTACACCTAGTGGGTTAAGTACGATGTCGACCGGCGTACCGTTTTCATCGTATGGCATATCTTCCACTGGTTGGATAGTCGAGATAACACCTTTGTTACCGTGACGGCCAGCCATTTTATCACCAGGTTGAATGTGACGTTTAACAGCTAAGTACACTTTGACAATTTTTAGTACGCCAGGTTGTAAATCATCACCTTGGATAATCTTTTGACGTTTAACTTCTAATTTCTTATCAAAGGTCGCTCGTACTTCAGCATGCTGTTCAATAATTTGTTCAAAATCAGCTGCTGCATCGTCGTCTTTAATAGCAATGTCAAACCAACTCTCACGGGCAGAGTCGTTTAATTTATCTTCAGAAACACCATTGTTAATTAACAAGTTACGTGCACGAGCAAAGATGCCATCTTCTAAGATAGCGAGCTCATCAGATAAGTCTTTTTTGACTTCACGTAATTGCATTTCTTCGATTTCTTTCGCGCGGGCATCTTTCTCAACACCGTCACGGGTAAAGACCTGAACGTCAATAACCGTTCCACGTACACTGTTAGGTACACGTAAAGACGTATCTTTAACATCAGATGCTTTCTCACCAAAGATAGCTCTTAATAATTTTTCTTCTGGCGTTAATTGTGTTTCACCTTTAGGGGTTACTTTACCCACTAAGATATCACCACCTTTAACTTCAGCACCGATATAAACAACACCAGATTCATCTAATTTACCTAATGCAGATTCACCTACATTTGGAATATCAGCAGATATTTCTTCAGGACCAAGCTTAGTATCACGAGCGACACAACTTAATTCTTGAATATGGATAGTGGTAAAGCGGTCTTCTTCAGCTACACGCTCAGAAATAAGGATTGAATCCTCAAAGTTGTAACCATTCCAAGGCATGAATGCAATACGCATGTTTTGGCCAAGCGCCAAATCACCAAGGTCAGTCGAAGGACCATCAGCTAAAACGTCACCAGTAACAATCGGGTCACCAACATTACATGTCGGCTTCTGATTGATACACGTATTTTGGTTTGAACGTGTATATTTAGTGAGGTTATAAATATCGATGCCAGCTTCACCTGCAGTCATTTCTGCTTCGTTTACTTTTACAACGATACGTGATGCATCAACATAATCAACCACACCACCGCGTTTTGCAACGACAGTAACACCTGAGTCAACCGCTACAGTGCGCTCCATACCAGTACCTACTAATGGCTTATCTGCCTTTAATGTTGGTACTGCTTGACGTTGCATGTTGGCACCCATTAGTGCACGGTTAGCATCATCGTGTTCTAGGAACGGGATGATCGATGCTGCGACAGATACGATCTGTTGCGACGATACATCCATATATTTTATGTCTGATTTTTGCATTAACGTGGTTTCACCACGGTAACGACAAGGGATCAATTCATCAACTAACTGCTGAGCAGCGTCAATTTCTACGTTTGCCTGAGCAATCGCAAATTGGCCTTCTTCAATCGCAGATAAGAAATCAATCTCTTCTGTCACTACACCATCGACTACACGACGATATGGGGTTTCTAAGAAACCATAATCGTTAGTACGTGCAAAAGACGATAATGAGTTAATCAAACCGATATTTGGACCTTCTGGCGTTTCGATAGGACATACACGACCATAGTGAGTTGGGTGTACATCTCGTACTTCGAAGCCGGCACGTTCACGGGTCAAACCACCTGGACCTAATGCTGAAATACGACGCTTATGCGTTACTTCAGACAGCGGGTTGTTTTGATCCATAAACTGAGATAACTGACTTGAACCAAAGAATTCTTTAACGGCTGCCGAAATTGGCTTAGCGTTAATCAGATCCTGAGGCATAATGTTATCTAGATCACCTAAACTTAAACGTTCTTTAACAGCACGTTCAACACGCACAAGACCAACACGGAATTGGTTTTCTGCCATTTCGCCAACACTACGGATACGACGGTTACCTAAATGGTCGATATCATCGACATCATCTTTACCGTCTCGAATAGTGATTAACTGCTGCATTACCGCAACGATATCTTCTTTACTTAAGATACCTGGACCAGTGATCTCGTCACGGCCAAGACGTTTGTTGAACTTCATTCGACCAACAGTCGATAGATCATAACGTTCTTCAGAGAAGAATAAATTGTCGAATAAGGTTTCGGCCGCATCTTTTGTCGGCGGCTCACCTGGACGCATCATTCTATAAATTTCAACTAATGCTTCTAAACGGTCATTAGTAGAATCAACACGTAATGTATCTGATATGTACGAACCATGGTCAATTTCATTGATATATAAAGTATCAAATGAATTGATGCCTGCTTCTTTTAGTTTTTCAACTAAATCGACAGTTAATTCGTCATTGGCATTTGCCACGACTTCACCGGTATTCTCATCGATAATGTTATTACTCACAACACGACCAATAATGTACTCAGGTGGCACTTCAAGTTCAGTAATCTTAGCTTTCTCAAGAGAACGAGTATGACGCGCAGAAATACGACGACCATGCTCGACTAATACATTACCTTCTTTATCTAAAATATCGAACTGTGCAGTTTCACCGCGTAAGTGATCAGGCACAATTTCCATAAACGTTTTTTCTTCTTCGAAACGGATATTTACCTTTTCGAAGAACATCTCTAGAATTTCTTCTGTTGAATATTCTAATGCACGCAAAATAATAGACGCTGGAAGTTTACGTCGTCTATCGATACGTACAAATAAATTATCTTTTGGATCGAATTCAAAGTCTAACCAAGAACCACGGTATGGGATAACGCGTGCGTTATACAACACTTTACCAGATGAGTGAGTTTTGCCTTTATCGTGATCGAAGAATACACCAGGTGAACGGTGTAACTGAGAAACGATAACACGCTCAGTACCATTGATTACAAAAGTACCATTATCAGTCATCAATGGGATTTCACCCATATATACTTCTTGTTCTTTAATATCTTTTACAGTACCAGGCGCTGCTTCTTTATCAAACAATACTAATCGTAGTTTGACACGCAGTGGGGCTGAGTATGTGACGCTACGAATTTGACATTCGCGTACATCAAACATCGGCTCACCCAAACGGTAGCTGACATACTGTAGCTCTGAATTCCCAGAATAACTTTTGATCGGGAACACTGAACCGAACGCCGCTTCTAAGCCTGCATCGTTGCCGCCATTGACATCGATGAACTTTTTAAACGAGTCCAATTGAATTGATAAGAGGTATGGAATTTCCAATACCTGAGGGCGTTTGCCAAAATCCTTACGGATACGTTTTTTTTCGCTGTACGAGTAAACCATGGTTTCCTCAACTAGTGATTTTTGACCCGACCTGCTGCCATGAAAATAGCAACAAACTCCCAGTCCGCTTTGATTGTTTCCACCTATGTGACTTGAGTAAAAAGTCAGGTGTTGCGCGAATTATAGACTAAGATAAGCGGTTAGTAATTCTTAATTGTCTATAGCGCAAAAAAGCAGGTGACCAAAAAGCCACCTGCTTTTGCCATTTCTGGCATTAAGCAATTACAAGTAATTACTTAACTTCAACTTCAGCGCCGGCTTCAGTAAGAGCTGCTTTTAATTCTTCAGCTTCTTCTTTAGATACGCCTTCTTTGATAGCTTTAGGAGCAGATTCAACTACTTCTTTAGCTTCTTTAAGACCTAGGCCAGTTGCGCCACGTACTGCTTTGATAACTGCAACTTTGTTAGCGCCGAAACCAGTTAGTACTACGTCAAATTCAGTTTGCTCAGCTGCTGCATCGCCGCCTGCTGCTGGACCAGCTGCAACAGCTACTGCTGCAGTTGCTTCAACACCGAATTTTTCTTCAGCTGCTTCGATTAGCTCAACCAGTTCCATAACTGGCATTTCAGCAATCGCGTTTAAAATATCATCTTTAGTTAGAGCCATTTCTCTAAACTCCTGGAGTTAATGTTAATATAAAATAGTTTGCCAAAAACGAAAAATTATTTTTCGTCTTTGATCGCCGCCAATACACGCACAAATTTGGTAGGTACTTCGTTGATTGTTTGAACGAATTTCCCAACCGGTGCTTTGAAGGTAGCAAGTAATTTCGCCAATGCTTCGTCGCGAGTCGGTAATGAAGCCACTGCATCCAATTTCTCAGGACCCAATAGACCGTTACCAATCGATAACGCTGTGACATTTAATTTTTTGTTTTCTTTAGCGAAGTCTTTAAAAAGACGTGCTGCACCACCTGGTGCATCGATAGAGAAACCATAAATCAAAGGCCCGGTTAAAGCACTTTCAATGTCAGAAAACTTACTGTCGGCTAAGCCACGCTTTGCTAATGTATTACGAATTACTTTTACGTATACACCTTGCTCACGAGCTTTAACACGAAGGTCAGTTAACTCACTTACTTCCATACCACGGTATTCTGCGACGGCAACGGATAGAGCTTGAGATGCGACTTCGGATACTTCCGCTACGATCTCTTTTTTTGCTGCTAAGCCTAGTGCCACTGCGTTCACCTTCTTTTTTAATCTGACTTTGTAAGTAAACTTACGCCATCAGGGTTCACAGATTGATAAATACAACATGTATTTACCGCTCTACGGTGTTCGATAACCCCAGAGAGTCTGAGTCCGTACCACCGTCTGCGTAGGCTGTTACATTAAGAATGTTGTTATTGTGATAGTTCTCTTACCTCTATCACCAACATTCACCTACGGTCTTGGACGGGAACTTAAAGTCATACACGTATGCACAATAAGCTCCAACCCATAACCTTTTACAAGAGACACATGAAATCAAACATCATGTGGGTTTGAAATTAAGCTTGTGTCAAAGAACCTTGGTCAAGTGCAACACCTGCGCCCATAGTCGTTGATAAGCTTACTTTCTTAATGTACGTACCTTTCGCTGAAGAAGGCTTTGCTTTCTTCAATGCTTCGATAAGTGCATTTAAATTTTCTTCGATATGTGCTGGCTCAAATGCAATCTTGCCGATTGACGCATGAATAATACCATTCTTGTCATTACGGTATTGAACCTGACCAGATTTAGCATTTTTAACAGCAGTCGCTACGTCTGGAGTTACCGTACCCGTTTTAGGGTTAGGCATTAAACCACGTGGACCTAAGATTTGGCCTAATTGACCAACAACGCGCATTGCATCTGGAGAAGCAACAACTACGTCAAAGTTCATTTCGCCTTTTTTAACTTGTTCAGCTAAGTCTTCCATACCTACGATGTCTGCACCGGCTTCTTTCGCTGCTTCTGCATTTGCACCTTGAGTAAATACTGCAACGCGGACATCTTTACCAGTACCGTTTGGTAATACAGTTGCACCACGTACGTTTTGGTCAGATTTACGAGCATCGATGCCAAGGTTGATGGCAACATCAACACTTTCAGCAAACTTAGCTGTTGCTAATTCTTTTAATAAAGCAACCGCTTCATTGATTTCATATTCTTTGTTCGCGTCAACTTTTTCACGAATCGCTTTCATGCGCTTAGTTAGTTTAGCCATGTCATTAACCCTCTACGTTTAAGCCCATGCTACGAGCAGAGCCCGCGATGGTGTTTACAGCTGCATCAAGACTTGCAGCAGTTAAGTCTGGCTCTTTAGTTTTTGCGATCTCTTCTAACTGAGCGCGTGTCACTGTACCGACTTTCTCAGTATTTGGACGACCAGAGCCACTCTTAATACCAGCAGCTTTTTTCAATAAGAAAGACGCAGGAGGAGTTTTTGTTACGAACGTGAAAGAACGATCTTCGTAAACTGTAATTTCTACAGGTACTGGAGCGCCTTTTTCAAGAGAATCCGTCTTTGCGTTGAACGCTTTACAGAATTCCATGATGTTTACACCGTGTTGACCTAGTGCAGGACCAACTGGTGGACTTGGGTTTGCAGCGCCAGCTGCAACTTGTAGCTTAATTAAGCCAGTGACTTTCTTCGCCATGTTTATATACTCTCAGTTTGTGGGTTGCGCGCCTATTAGGTATTGAGAATAACTAAATCAAAGGCTCCCCACGCAAATAAAGGGACGCGGATTATAGTTTATATTTTTATTTGTGTAAAGGGGTATTTTAACAAAAAAGCCCAACACATCTCTGTCTTGGGCTTGATTTTATACTTTATTAGAATCTGGTTTAGTTCTTTTCGACTTGACCAAATTCTAAATCTACTGGTGTAGAACGGCCAAAAATAAGTACCGAGACTTTCAAGCGACTCTTGTCATAATCAACTTCTTCGATGGTCCCTTCAAAGTCAGCAAATGGACCTTCACTGACGCGTACCAATTCACCTGGTTCAAACATCGTTTTCGGCTTAGGCGAATCAACGTTTTCTTCAAGGCGATTTAAGATGGCATCCGCTTCTTTTTTAGTGATAGGCATGGGTCGGTCAGAAGTGCCACCTATGAATCCTAGAACTCGAGGAACTGATTTCACTAAGTGCCATGAATCTTCATTCATATCCATTTCTACTAATACATATCCTGGGAAAAATTTACGTTCAGATTTACGTTTTTGACCCGCACGCATCTCTACGACTTCTTCTGTAGGCACCAAGATTTCACCGAAGTGCTCTTCCATTGCATTCGTTTTAATGTGCTCTAATAAGGTTTTCTGTACGCGAGCTTCATAGCCCGAGAATGCTTGTACTACGTACCAACGTTTACTCATAATTTAAAACCCTATGCCAGTAATAAAGCCAACTAGACGGACAATAATGCCATCTAAGCCCCATAAAATCAGTGCCATTATTAGTGTCGCTACTAATACGATTAATGTCGTTTGTGTTGCTTCTTGGCGATTTGGCCAAACGACTTTGCGTACTTCTGTACGTGAATCTTTAGCAAAACCTATGAAACGTGTGCCTTTACTAGTTGTCGCAGCAATAAAACCGACCACAACAACTACAGCCACAGCAACTAGTGCGCGGTATAATACAGAAACTTCTTCAAAGTGATAATTAGCTGCAACTAATCCACTAAATAAGACAAACACAATCAACCATTTAAACGTATCTAAACCGCCACCTGATTGTCCTTCGATTTTTTCACTCATTGCTCTATCCTAGCTGTAACGCGTGATTACAAAATGCAAACTACGCTAATAAAGTGGCAGGGGCGGAGGGATTCGAACCCCCAACCATCGGTTTTGGAGACCGCTGTTCTACCAATTGGAACTACGCCCCTGCAGTGTGATATCGAGTCACAGACTCAATATCATTGAACAAATTTTACATACACCTCGATTGTGCTGCCTGAGAAAATTAAATAAGGGAGTACAATGAAGGGATGCGTATTATACCCACGTTCACCAGTTAATCAAGCCCTATAAAACCACCGGTTTGATGTGACCAGAGTTTTGCGTATATGCCACCCTGATCAAGTAAGGCTTGATGCGTTCCAGATTCGACTATTTTGCCATCATCTAACACAATCAATCGGTCCATTTGTGCAATGGTCGATAATCGATGGGCAATAGCCAATACAGTTTTGTTTTCCATTACTTTATCTAAGCATTGCTGAATCGCCGCTTCTACTTCAGAATCCAATGCTGACGTCGCCTCATCTAAAATCAATATGGGCGCATCTTTTAACATCACTCGCGCAATCGCAATCCGTTGACGCTGTCCACCAGAGAGTTTTACTCCTCGCTCGCCTACATGTGCATCAAAGCCTGTCCGCCCTTTTGCATCACTTAATTGTTGAATAAATTCATAGGCTTCTGCTTGCTTAGCTGCCTCAATCATTTCAGCCTCAGTAGCATCGGCACGACCATATAAAATATTGTCACGCACTGAGCGATGCATTAATGAGGTGTCTTGCGTCACCATAGAAATTTTAGCACGCAGAGTTTCTTGAGCAACGTCATCAATCCCTTGTCCATCAATACGAATTTTACCGCTTTGTACATCGTAAAATCGCATTAATAAATTAACTAAGGTCGACTTTCCAGCCCCTGAACGTCCCACTATACCTACTTTTTCACCTGGCTTAATCGCCAAATCGAGCTGTTCAAATACTGATATTTGATGCGCATGGGCACCTTTATAATGGAAATCTACTTGGTCGAAATCAATTCCGCCACCTTTGACTGTTAACGCTGGTGCTTGGGGTTTATCTTTTACCACTACCGGCACAGATAGAGAGTTAATGCCATCTTGCACTGTTCCGATATTTTCGAAAATTGATGACACTTCCCACATTATCCATTGACTCATGCCGTTTAAGCGTAGCGCTAAACTAACCGCTACAGCCAACGCACCACCACCTACACTACCGAGCGTCCACAGATAAATCGATAAGGCCGCCACACAAAATACCAATACGGTATTGGAATACCACACACACCCATATAACAATGTCACTAAACGCATTTGTGGATGAACCGTTTGTAGGAACCCATCCATACCCTCTTTAGCATAAGACGCTTCTCGTGAGGTATGGGCGAATAGTTTCACCGTCATGATATTGGTATAACTATCAACAATGCGCCCCGTCATGATAGAGCGCGCGTCAGCCTGCTGCTTGGACACTGCTTTTAGACGTGGCAAAATGAAATATAACACAGTGACATACACTGCAAACCAAATCACAAACGGCACACTTAAGCGCCAATCGGTTGCAAACACCAACACAACAATCGAGATGAAATACACACTGATATAGACCATCAGATCGAGTAATTTCATCACTGTTTCGCGAACAGCCAATGCAGTCTGCATGACTTTTGTCGCGACACGTCCAGCAAATTCATCTTGGAAATAGGCCAATGATTGACCCAAAATGTATTGATGTGCCATCCAACGGATACGCATTGGGTAATTACCCAATAATGACTGATGGACCAGGAATGATTTAAGGATCACGAGCAGTGGTAAAACCACCAACAAAATACCACCAATCAAAAGTAAACTATTTGATTCTTCAGATATAAAGGTACTCGGTTCTCGAGTCGCGAACCAATCCACTAGTTGGCCTAAATAACCAAAAATGGATACTTCAAGTATCGCAATCAATGCAGAGAATGTAGATACCGCCAGTAATATAGGCCAAATACCGCGGGTGAAGAACATACAAAAGCCCAAAACACTTTTAGGCGGTTGCGTCTGAGGCGCATCAGGAAAAGGCGTAATGAGGCTTTCAAACCACTTATACATATAAAATTGCCTTAATTATTTATTGAGAAAGTGTAGCGAGAATCGCTTGTACATTGGCGTGATGCGCTGTTTGCCACTCATCGAGTGTTTGACCTGCATCTTTAGCATGACGTTTTTGAGCTATATCTAAGGCAGTGGCCGATTCAGATTGAGGAATAACAGCCACCCCATCATTGTCAGCAACAATAATATCTCCTGTGTGAACCAGTACGTCGCCGACAGTGACAGGTTGTTCTAGTGGATCAAACACTTTTTTCGCACCGGGTTTAGGGCAGACACCCACACCATGGACAGGAAATTGAGCAGTTTTGACTTCATCAATATCACGGATCACACCATCCACCACAAATGCCGTTACACCGCGTCGTTGAGCAATCGCACATACATTACCACCGGATACTGCAAATTGAGCATCGGCTTGGATAACTAACACATCTCCAGGCGCTGCGGCATAAATAGCAGCATGTACCATCAAATGGTCACCCGGTGCACACTTTACGGTAAACGCTCGCCCAGCAAACCGCGGCATATCCTGCCATAACGCATGGATTCGATGATGCATAAACTGCTTTCGCGGCAACGCGTCGGCCAAATCACACGTGGATACCGTTGTAAATGCAGCATAAGTCGGGTGCGTCATAGCATTCCTTTTGTGAATAACTTAATTAATGAAAGCAAAAGCCCAATAAATACAAATCCCAAATTGAATCAAAAAGGTCGCAAAACGTAATTGAATCGCTAATGGGCTAGTCGATATCGCGAGGATAACTGATTGAGCAAGCCGTGCGCCTAATACCACATAAGCCAGTCCATCTGTCACGTCAGTATTGCCTGTTGCAATGGCGTAAATGAGTAACCCACCAATGAATGGGAAACACTCAACAGCATTAGCATGAATGCGTGTTAAGCGATAACCTAGATCAGGTAAATCCTTGCCATCAGGCGAAAATTTCAAGCTTTTGTTTTTACCGCTTAATCCATAATAACTGCGATAGCCTGCTAATAATAATAACAATGCCATAATTAAAATAATGTAATGCAAAAATACAATGTGAGTTGCTGTCATGATGTTATCCTTTTTTGTTGTTTTTGTACCTTAGATGAACGTTTGCGTTTTTGCAAAATTATCATTAAACCTTAGCAACGCCGCGCTCGAAACTTCTTACCTTTAATCTTGCCTTCACGAAATTGTGCCATCGCCCGTTTGACGCTCCGCAACTTCACTGCAATGAACGACACCTGATTAGTCACATTGATTTTACCAATGTCATCCCCGTCGATACCCGCTTCTTTAGTTAACGCACCTAAGATATCCCCTGGGCGTAGCTTTTGACGCTTTCCGCCATCAATACTCAAGGTTGCAAATGCTGGTTGAACAATTCGGTTCGCATGGTAACGCACACTTTCAATACCCTTGGGCTTTAACACCACTTGTGCATGCGCTTCAATAGCCCGCAGTCCTGCCATTTCAGACTCACTGACCAATGTTACTGCGAGACCTTCAGCATCCGCACGGCCAGTACGACCAATTCGGTGCACATACACATCAGGTTCTTCAGTCACAGTATAATTAATTACCACATCGACAGCATCAATATCCAAGCCACGCGCCGCAACATCAGTAGCCACGAGTACTAATGCCGATTTATGCGCAAACCGAGTGAGGACCTGTGTACGTTCACGCTGTTCTAAATCACCATTTAATGCGACCGCCGCAATATCTTTTTGTTGCAGATATTCGGTAAGTGCAAACGTTTGTGCTTTGGTATGACAAAACACAATGGCAGCTTGTGCTTGATAATGACTCAGCACGGCGGCTACTGCTTGATCACGATGTTCATCGGTAACTTTATAAGCGATTTGCTCGATCTTTGTGCCTGTATGTAAAGATTGAGTTTCAATTCGTTGCGGCGCTTTTTGTACTGCATCACTGATTTGAGCAATCGTATCGGGATAAGTCGCTGAAAATAATAACGTTTGACGTTTTTGAGGTAAATGCTGAAAAATGACTTCTAATTCATCATAAAAGCCCATATCCAACATTCGGTCTGCTTCATCTAAAACAAACTGTTGTAGCTCTTTGAGATGAACACGATGCTTCATTAAATGATCCATCACCCGACCTGGCGTGCCCACAATAATATGTGGACGATGTTTCAATGTTGCAATTTGACCATTCATTGGCACACCGCCATACAATGTCGTAATTTTTACATTGTCCATACGGCGAGCAAGTAACCGCAGCTGCTCGGCAACTTGATCAGCTAATTCACGGGTCGGGCATAACACTAATGCATGTGTGTATGTGCGCGTCGCATCCAAAGATTGTAAAATACCCAAACCAAACGCAGCAGTTTTACCACTTCCGGTTTTTGCTTGTGCTAACACATCTTCACCTTTGAGTACCACCGGCAAAGTTGCCGCTTGAATATCCGTTAAATGCGTATAGCCAAGTTCTTCGACTGATTGTAATAATTCGGGACGCAAATTTTGCGCTGCAAAATCACTCATTATACTAACTGCCAATTAATGGCTTGTCCGGCAAAAAACGGCACAATATCATCGCCTGTCGGTAAGCTAATTTGATCAGGGATGGTCCACTCATTACGCGCTAGTGTAATTGAGCCTGTATTGCGGGGTAACCCGTAAAAGTCAGGCCCAAAATGCGAGGCAAACCCCTCTAATTTGTCTAATGCATCCAGCTCTTCGAATACCTGTGCGTAAAGTTCAATTGCACTCCACGCAGAATAACAGCCAGCACAGCCACATGCTGATTCTTTTTTGTGTTTTTCATGCGGCGCAGAGTCTGTACCTAAGAAGAACTTAGCAGACCCGGTCGCAACTACTGCACGCAATGCTTGTTGGTGAGTATTGCGCTTTAACACGGGCAAGCAATAATTGTGAGGCTTCACGCCACCGACCAACAAATCATTTCGATTCAATAGCAAGTGTTGCGGGGTAATCGTCGCGGCGACATTGTCACCACAGCTAAGGACAAAATCCACTGCATCTTTGGTCGTAATATGTTCAAAGACAATTTTTAAACCTGGGAATGCAGCGACGACATGACGTAAATGTTGTTCTATGAATTCTGCTTCACGGTCAAAAATATCCACATGCGCGTGTGTCACTTCACCATGGATCAGCAATAGCATCCCGACTTCTTCCATCGCTGCAAACACAGGGTACAACGCTTCGATACTTTTCGCTGCAGTCTCAGAGTTAGTAGTACCCCCAGCAGGGTATAGCTTTGAAGCTACAATACCCGCTGCTTTTGCTTCACGAATATCATCCGCAGATGTGGCGCTGGTTAAAAAGAGTGTGACAAGCGGTTCAAATTCAGGAAAGTCTTTTGCTTGAGCAAGAATGCGATCTTTGTACGCTAACGCCATTTGCGTGTTTGTTACTGGTGGTACTAGATTTGGCATGACGATGGCTCGACGGAAACAACGCGCAGTTGCAGGCACGGTTTCAGCTAACATCTCGCCATCGCGAAAATGTAAGTGCCAATCATCAGGCGTAGTTATGGTTAACGTATTGTTTTCGTTGCTCATGAAAATATCTCTATAAAATGAATCGCTAAATGGATATGAAGAGGATTATGCCAGAATTTGATAATTTTCGCCTGTGATTTGATAAATATTGTCACAATGATTGCCTTTGGTACTCATTATCGATTATCGTAAAACAATCTTCATTTGAGACATCTAACAAGGAAGTACATGTCTACTAAAATAAGCTTGTTGAATTTCTTCCCTCGTCCAACATTCATCCAACGTTTTTTCATCCCACTACTTGATAAATTCCTGGGCATTTCACAAATGAATGCCCTGTACCACAAGCATGCGATGCAAGGCTTATCTAAAGAAGTATTTGCCGACACACTCCTTAAAGTACAAGATATTACGATTGAGAATCACACCTCATTACTGGCACAAATTCCCGAATCAGGTCCAGTAGTCATAGCCAGTAACCATCCTTTTGGCGGTATTGAAGGGGTCATTTTAGCGCGCTTGATCAGTGAAAAACGACCTGATCTTAAAGTGTTGGCGAATCAAGGACTCAAAGTATTTAAAGAGCTCGAAGACTATTTTATCTTTACCAATCCACTATCACCCAATGATCCTAAAAATGCACCTAGCCTGCGCGCGGCAATTAGTCATGTCAAAAACGGTCATCCCTTACTAATATTCCCAGCAGGACGAGTGTCATATTATCAATCTGAACATCGAGACATTGTAGAGCATCAGTGGAACAAAATAGTTTACCGCTTAGCTAAGGACGCCGGAGGAAAATATATAGGTGTCTTTGTTCAAGGATTTAATCGCCCGTTTTTTTACACCCTAGGGCGTATTTATTATCGTTTACGAATGCTTATGCTCGCTCGTGAACTCCTTGCTAATACTCATCGTACAATTCGTCTTGATCACACCCAATGTCTTACGCTTCCTCTGACTTTACCGGCACAAACGGGAGCTGATTTTGCGCGGAGCTTGAGTTATGCCGTCGATAGTCGTTGGACTTATACGTGGCCCGCCGATAACAGCACGTCAGAAATGGTACCTCTGGCGACAGAAATCACAGTTAATACACTAATTAGTGAACTGGCAGCCCTACCAACAGAGCAGTGTCTGATTCGTGTCGGGGCGTTTAGTGTGTATTGGTCAATGCAGGCGCAAACGCCGCGGATCGTGGATGAAATCGCACGATTGCGCGAGAGGGTGTTTCGCATGCACAACGAAGGCTCCGGTGAAGCGTTGGACACCGATGGGTTTGATGCAACTTACACTCATTTATTTGTAGTACATCACACCGATGAGGAAACGCGCATTATTGGTGCTTATCGCATGGGTCGCACCGATAAGTTGATTGCCCAAAATGGCTTAGACGGGTTGTATTTACACAAGATGTTTGAATTTGCACCGGAGTTTATTAACCAACAACGCTCCTGTTTAGAAATGGGTCGCTCGTTTGTCATTCCAGAATACCAACGTTCACCACAAGGGCTATTCATGCTGTGGCGCGGGATTGGGGAATTTATGAATGCATTTCCAGAGTATCGCGTACTTTATGGTACGGTCTCGATCAGTAAACTCTATACGCCACAGAGCGTGAGTATCATTGAACAAGGGTTAGTGAATGCGCCTAAACATGTGCATCCGCGCCATGAGTTTGAACTCAAGTTACATCCGCAACTGCAAGCATTTGGATTAAGTCAGAGTAAGACATTATCTGAAGGACTCGGTAAGTACGTAAATACTTACTTGCAGGCATTAGAAAGTGATGGAAAAGAGTTGCCAGTATTAGCGAAACAATACCAAAAGCTCGGCGCAAACTTTCATGCGTTAGGCATTGATACCAGTTTTAACCATACGCCAGGATTACTGTTGAGCGTCAATATGGAAAACGTCCCAGCACGTTTACAAAAACGTTTTCTAGGACGCACATTATAATGCTGAGTCACACAATTATTTAGTTTTTCTTGGTGTATGCTGCAATAATGACAATACGTTGTCCATTAACACGCCCTTCGATGTGTAAGGGATTGTCTGATAGACCGATGTTACGCACAGGTGTGCCACGTTTCGCAGTGAAGCCTGCACCTTTTACATCAAGATCTTTGATGATAGTCACGCTATCACCCGCTTTTAACGCGACACCGTTCACATCTAAAGTCGGTTCGTCGTTGACAATCATACCCGCCTCAGCCCACTGCTTCACATCATCTTCAAGGTAAATCATGTCCATGCTGTCTTGCGCCCAACTTTCTGAACTTAAGCGACCCAACATACGATAAGCCATTACTTGTACTGCAGGGGTTTGTGACCACATACTATCATTCAAACACCGCCAATGATTCATATCCATTTCGACTTCACCTTGAATTTGATCATGACAATGACCGCATAATAATACAGCACAATTAGCTGTTGTATCAGGTGAGTATTCAATGGCATATGGCGTTAGACGTTCAGTGCCAGCACACAGCTCACACTGATTATTAGCACGCTGAGCAAGATGTTTTTCTAGAGACATAATAATGACTTAATTTAATTAGATGTTTGATAAGTAATGGTAGCCGGTGCTAAGCCAAAATGCTTATCTACGACGCCACCTTGTATTTGTCGGATCAGCTTAATCAATGCGTAATGGTGGATTGCGTGGGACGCACAGAAAACGAGTTCACGTGCAACCGTCGATTTCACATTGACACTTTGGGCTTGGTTGACATTAATTTCTGATATTACACTAATTTGAGCTTGAATGTCAGACTCGGTAAGCGCTTTTAACCATAATTGAATACGGTGTAGTTGCATCAAAGCAGCTTGGATAGACGATTCTGTCTTACTGTTTCGAGAACGATTATTATAGTCTACTATCTGTGTCGACATGCCGGCCTGTAAATTTTCAAAATGATCGATAACATGTCGTATATGTTGTCCAATAGAAGAATTGAACAAAGGCTGACATACATTTGAATATTCATTGTCGCTAAGTGTAGATAACACACTTATAGATTGTTCAATCACTTCACTATGACTGTTAAGCATGTATATAATAAATCCTTGTATTAAAACCACTATGTCATGTATTTTTATAACAATAGCTTACTACCGCAATTATTAAAATGCCAATGAGTAATTAGTCGCACTTTCTCGATTACCCACCTTATGTTACCCACCTTATATAGTAGACTGAATTAAAGACATATTGATGACCAAATAGTTTATTAACCGATAAAAAACTATGATTTAATTATGTTTCACATAAATCATGCTTTGAGTGTCAAAACCTTTTTGTTCAGCGAAAGCTAATAATTTATTGATGATCTCAGGTGCCAACGTTTTCTCTCGAGATAATATCCATAAATAATCGGTATCAGGCCCAGTCACAAGTGCGTATTGATAATTATCATCTAATTGTGCAATAACATAACTGGCATAGAATGGACCAAAAAATGACACTTTTAAATGCCCTACACTCTCATCAGCGACAAAATACGCCTTACCGTTGGCAGTACTTACTGTTCCTGTTGCCACCTCAACGCCTTGATTGAGTACATCCACACCACCATCATTGCGCAGCGTATAGGTAGCAGAAATTTGCTCAAGCCCACGTTCAAAGGGATGATCTAATCTTGCAATTTCATACCAGGTACCTAAATATCGGGTCTTGTCAAAATCCTGTACTGGCGTAATGCCACTGGGCACACTGGTGCAAGCAGTTACGGTAAGTACTATCATTAAGCTAACTAATATGCGGCTAACAGGCAACGCAGGAAATAAAGTCATCATCATAAGATCCTTAAAAATTACATTTCAAAAAAAACCCAAGTCACATTATGACTTGGGTTTCAATATACACAAACATTAGGATAATGTAATTTAGGCAAAAAACTCTTTACGTAAATCAGGATTCGAATTGAATACTCCACCAAGTGCAGATGTCTTAGTGTAAGAATTACTATCGCGTATACCCCGAGCCTTTACACAGTAATGGGTTGCATTAATGCTCACTGCGACGTCTTGTGTACCTGTCAATGCTTGTAGGGCAACCATAATTTGCTGCGTTAAACGCTCTTGAACTTGAGGTCGCTGTGCAAAGAAAGACACTAGACGATTTATTTTTGATAATCCAATAACTGTTTGCTTGGGGATGTAAGCAACAGAAGCCGTTCCATCAATAGTAACAAAATGATGCTCACACGTGCTCGTTAAGGACACATCAGACACAATGACCGGTTGGTCAATTTTCATTTTATTTTCAATTTGAGTAATTTTAGGGAATTTCGTGTAATCGAGTCCTGAAAAAATTTCGTTAACGTACATTTTCGCAATACGTTTTGGTGTATCGCACAGACTGTCATCGGTAAGGTCTAAACCAAGAGCATCCATCATTTCTGTCATTGCATGCATTATTTTCGTACGCTTTTCGTCATCCGAATAGCCATTTTCAACCATCGGCGTTTCTAGCCCTTGTTCAATGAGGGCAGTACGAACAAGCGCAGCTTCTTTGGTGATCGCAGGCTCTAACGCCTCGCGAACAATCACTGCTTCTTTTGCTAACATAAGTCAATCCGTCATTAGTTACATGTAGGTTATACGTCGATATCCTACGATAGGGTTTAAAAAAAATTCAATAAATTTAATACGTTACTGGTATATATCGGTAAACTACTAAAAGTATTCACTTTTATTAACTAGATACCAATATAGATGTTTATCTAATAAACTAGATACTGTCCATATACGTATAGCCTATATGAACATAAATTAATCACTACAAATTACCCTAATATTTGTTAAGGATACCATTTTGCAGGCTCCAATACTAATTACCGGTGGTGCACAACGTCTCGGACTGGCTATGGCTGAATCTTTACTTAAGCAAGGCCAAGAAGTCATCATCACTTATCGCTCTGATAAACCCATTATGGATACCCTTGCCCAACGCGGTGCAGTTATGATCCAGTGTGATTTTGCTCAACCTGACCAAATCACCTCATTGTGTGAAACAGTAAAAAAGACCTGCCAATCTTTGCGTGCTATTATCCACAATGCTTCTGACTGGGACAAAGAAGCAGGTACTGATGACTACGCAGCATTAATGCAAAAGATGTTGCAAGTCCATACTCAAGCCCCATATCAAATTAACCTTGCCTTACAAGACAAATTATTAGCTTTTGATGGTGTCGCTGATATTATTCATATGACGGATTATGTCCAAACTACCGGCAGTCAAAAGCACATCGCTTATGCAGCGAGCAAAGCCGCACTACATAATCTGACTTTATCTTTTGCTCAATTATTAGCCCCGAGCGTGAAAGTCAATAGTATTGCGCCAGCGCTATTGATGTTTAACGACCATGATTCAGCAGAATACCGAGCCAAATCCTTGAAAAAATCGATTTTGGAGATTTGCCCAGGAGCCCAAGAAGCCGTTAAGGCTATGAATTTTTTATTTGAGAGCGATTTTGTCACAGGTCAAACAATGCATTTAGATGGTGGGCGACATTTAAAGTGATATGATAATGTGCATGTAGAGCATATAATTAATCACTATATTGACTTAGATTGTGTTTGCATCGCTGACAAACGATAAAACATTACTTTGAATTTTACTTAGGCTTGTATATCTCATGGCTTATCAATTACTCCCAGAATGGGTCTCCCAAGAAGCGCTTATACTTGCTTATCCCCACTCAAATACGGATTGGGATACTTGGTTAGAAGACGCTCGAGCAGTCTATCATGCTATTATTGAACATATTACGACCGCTTCAGGTGTCGTGCTATTGCTTACCGATAAAAATGATATTGCAGCCTTGGTTGAACGCTACTCTCATCAAGCTGGTGTTATCATTATTCCAGCAGAATTCAACGATACATGGGTGCGTGACTATGGGTTTTTAACCCTTGAACATAATGGTACTTTACAAGCAATCGAGTTTGAATTTAATGGTTGGGGAAATAAGTTTAACGCGCAACTAGACACCCAAGTCAACCGGCGCTATTTATCACCGTTATTGGCAAACCCACTGATCAGCTATTCTGAAATTGTTGAAGGTGGTGCACTAGAAATCGACAGTAATGGGCACTTATTATCAACCGCAAAGTGTCTTTATCATAAAGCGCGTAATCCTGATTTTGACCAGAATGATTACCAAGCATTTTTTAATCGGACACTCGGAGCGCGACATACGACCATTTTAGAACATGGTCATTTAGAAAATGATGACACTGATGGGCATATTGATACGCTAGCGCGTTTTACACTCGATAATGGTATTGTTTATCAGGGGGCAGAAAATCGACGCACTGACACCCACTTTACTGGTTTGTCTGACATGGCCGCAGAATTACAAGTAGCGTTCCCTAAAGCCACCTTACATCCACTGCCGTTGCCCATCATCAATTATAAAGAAGATGACGGAGTCAGCACTCGCCTACCTGCTTCTTATGCTAATTATTTGATCTTCAATGACATGATACTGGCACCGATTTATGCTGCGCCAGAAGATGAAGCGGCCATCGAAGTACTCAAACATGCTTACCCGCATCATCAAATTATTCCGGTAAATTGCGCAACATTAGTCAAACAATACGGCTCGTTACATTGCATCACCATGCAAGTACCGCAAGGTACGCTCAAGCCTGCATGCATTGAAAAAGCATTAATGGGATCATACGTGCTAGATCCGGGTCAGTAATTTTTATATGATCACAGAATATTGGATTCATTTTTTAATTAATTGAGAGCATCATGCAAGCATCTACCGTCAAAGTTGGCGTGGTCCAACAAGCGATTTCTGGTAATGATAAACATCTGAACTGGCAACAAAGCGCAGCGCAAATTGCTTTGCTCGCAGAGCAAGGCTGTCGTTGTATTTTGCTCCAAGAATTACACTCGACCTTATACTTTTGCCAAACTGAAGATACCGATGTATTTGATTTGGCCGAGCCGTTAGAAGGTGAAGCACATGCATTTTTTGGTGCTTTAGCCGCTAAATACAATATCGTGTTAATCACTTCGATGTTCGAAAAACGCGCCACCGGCCTTTATCACAACACCGCCGTCGTCTATGACTGTAGCACCGAAATCGCCGGTATTTATCGCAAAATGCATATCCCTGATGATCCTGGTTTTTATGAAAAATTCTACTTCACACCAGGTGATCTAGGTTTCACACCCATTGATACATCCATTGGAAAACTTGGTGTATTAGTGTGTTGGGATCAATGGTATCCAGAAGCAGCACGGTTGATGGCCATGGCTGGCGCGGAGATATTATTCTACCCCACTGCTATTGGTTGGGATCGCAACGACACTCCCGACGAACAAGCCCGCCAACGCGATGCGTGGCAAATTATTCAACGCAGTCATGCGGTTGCTAATTCAGTGCCTGTCGTTGTGGCGAATCGTACTGGCTTTGAACTATCGCCCAACGGCAATGAAGGTATTGAGTTTTGGGGTACCAGCTTTGTTGCAGGTCCACAAGGCGAGTTATTAGCGCAAGCAAGTACTGACCAACCTGAAAATTTAATCGTTGATATCGACTTACAACGCACCGAGGCCATTAAACGTATTTGGCCCTACTTCCGTGACCGTCGAATTGATGATTATGGCGATTTGACTAAGCGCTGGCGCGATTAACTGTCACTGTGAATTGGCGCGATGAAAGCGTTTCATCATGCACTCGCCCTACACAACGCATCATGCAGGGCGAGTATTCACCACATACGCTTTATCTTGCATACACATCACACATGACCAAGGCTGTTTATCCGAATTTAACACATCCAAGAATGCTTCATCAGTGATATCTAACCCACCCGTGTAGACCCCTAAGCTGGGCATAATCATAATACGCTCATCATGTACAAAACATTTACCCCGTAGAGTTTGACGTTTGCGCGTGATTTGCATTTTAGGGTGAAAGTGACCAATGATTGCAAATTGTTCCGGTTGCATATCATCGTCACTAATTGGCTCGTGACTAAAGATAACCTGATCAAGTAATAAAGTCGTTACCACTTCACCAGGAAAGTTATCTGGGAACTCAGGATCATGATTACCTACCACCCACACCCAGCGTGGGACTGCTTGCATCAGCTCAAATAAGGTGTCTTGGTCATCGGTATTTAAACGCTGAAACGCACGCCGGTCATGGAAGCTATCACCGAGACATACCACCATATCAGGACAATAAATATCAATCAGCTGCTGCATTAAAACCAACGTTTGACGAGTATCTAAGGTCGGGATCGGATTGCCATGCTGGGCAAGGTAACTGCCTTTCTCAAAATGCAAATCACTGAATATTAAGAGCCCCTGCTTAGGCCAAAATAGCGCCCCTATACTATCGACGATCCATGCCTGCTGAGCAAAACGCCACAGGCAGCCTCGCTGGTGGGTAATGCGCTGTTCTATTTTTTGCATGGTTGCTTTCTGCATATTTGATTGCTAAATAAGGGATGGTTATATGATTGAGGACGATGTTGATTATCTGTTTTTTTACATCTAGATGGCGTCATCATTAATCCACTCCAGCCCGCTCAGATAACAACGCTCTTACTTCATCCATCATAGTTTCCGCCTCTGCGTATAAGCTTGCTTGTTCCATAATCGCTTCTCGGCCTCCCCCTTTAATCACTTCACTGCGTACATTGAGCACAATGGGTATCGCCATTGGGGAGATTTTTTCTAAACTGACAAATTGGATTTTTCCAACGTATCTGATCAGCATATCCGCCAACCGCCTCACATCGAGTAACTCCCGCTCAGCATCTTCGCGCGTGACCTCCAATAGCACATGGTCGGGATCATGCTCGCGTAGGGTATCGTAGATTAAATCAGTTGAAAAAGTGACTTGTTTCATGGTTTTACGCGTTCCGTGGTATTGCTGCTCAGTTAAACCACTGACCATCGCAACGTGACGAAATGATCGTTTCAACATCGGCGACGCCAGCATCCAATCTTCCAGCTCATCACCCAGAATATCTGGGTTAAATAATGACAATATCTGCGTCTGTGTCAACACCGTTAACGAACAAATCGATAACCCATAATCGGTTATGCTAAAGCTAAGTGGTTTTAAGCCGTATTTTTCCATGCGCTTGGTCATGAGCATCCCTAAGGTTTGATTGGTCTTGCGCCCTTCAAAGGTATAAATCAAGGTATAGTAAGCTTGGCGATAAGGAAAATGCTCAATCAAGACTTTATTAGGTTGAGGTATGGTGGAAAACTCCGCTTGTAAACCCAGCCATTCTTGGACCAAATCAGGTAAATCGTGCCAGCGCTCAGGGTGGGCCAGTAAATCACGCACCGCATCAGCTAAGTAGGATGACAAGGGCATTTGTCCACCGGCAAAACTTGGAATTTTCGGTTCACGCTTTTTACCTGGTCTTGCTTCGACACACATATCTTTGATGCCTTCAAAGACCAAACACTCCCCCGCAAATAAAAAACTATCCCCTGGCACCAATTGCTGAGCAAAATACTCTTCCACCTCACCAATAATTTTTCCAGTATGCGCCCGACGGATCCGTTTGACCTTTAAGCGACCTGCTTCAATGATGGTTCCAATGTTTTGGCGATGTCGCATGATCACACGTTTTGAAGCAGGCACTAATCCGCCCGTTTCATCTGGGACAAGACGCTGAAAACGCTCGTACCCACTCAGCGCATTACCCCCATCAATAGTAAATTGCCATAACTTATCAAATGTCACCCGCTCTAACCCACCATAAGGAGCAGCATCGAGGCATTGAGCATATACCTCATCTGACTGGATCGCGCCGGCACAAGCACAATTAATGATGAACTGCGGAATAATATCCAGCGCGCCAGACACCATGGGTTCTGAATCGAGTTCACCGCGTTCAATGGCATGCATCGCACTAAGACTTTCCAGCGCTTCAAAGCGATTACCCGGCACCAATAATGCTTTACTTGGTGTATCTAAGGTATGATTCGAACGACCAATCCGCTGCAATAAACGACTGACGCCTTTGGGCGCACCGACTTGGATGACCAGCTCCACATCGCCCCAATCTATCCCAAGTTCCAGTGCAGATGTCGTCACAATCGCCCGTAATAACCCCTTAGCCATCATGTTCTCAGTCTTATGGCGCTGCTCTTTACTTAGTGCACCATGATATAACGCAATCGGCAGATTTTGGTCATTGACCTCCCACAACCCTTGAAAAATCAACTCAGCTTGAGCGCGAGTATTCACAAACACTAACGCAGTTTGGGCATTCACAACTTGGGTATAAATATCGTCAATGGCATATGTCGCCATGTGTCCACCAAAGGGTATGTGGGCTTTGGTGGGAAGTAATTGCACTTGGGGTTTAGTCACACTCGGGCATAAATGCACCTGTGCGGGTTCACCACTGACCCCTAACCAATTGGCTAATAATGCAGGTTCTGCGACGGTTGCCGATAGACCAAAACGAATAAAGTCTGGTTGAATGGATTGTAATCGTGCTAGAGCAAGCGTAGTGAAATCGCCGCGTTTATTCGGCGCTAGGTTATGTACCTCATCAATAATCACAGAACGCAAATGCTTAAACATATTTTTCGCATCCACATACGACAGCATGAGCATCAGTGATTCAGGGGTGGTGAGCAAAATATTAGGCGGTTTTTTACGTTGTCGTGCGCGTTTATGCGCTGGTGTATCACCGGTGCGTGTTTCCACCGTAATATCCAGTCCCATTTGTTCAATCGGCTGGGTTAAATTACGCTCAATATCATGGGTCAATGCTTTGAGCGGTGAGATATATAAAGTATGCAAACCGGTTATCGGCTGTTCATGTAAATCCACTAACGTCGGCAAGAAACCCGATAAGGTTTTACCCGCCCCCGTAGGCGCAATTAATAAGGTGGATTCATGCCGAGTGAACGCCCCAAGCATGTGCGCTTGATAATCGCGCAGTTGCCATTGCTTTTGAGCAAACCATTGAAGAAAAACATCGGGCATTGAAGATGACATGAATTACAATTTGAGGATGAAATAATTTTATCTAATACGAACAAAATCCCAATTTTGCTCAAAAACCACTTTAATATAATTGTGTCAGATGAATGGGTTACTTTGTGCTTTTTTCTCTCTTATCGCGTATTTACAATATGATTTTTTAACTAATAGTGCTTCATAGTGACAACGGACACTAGACTCAACCCTCACCCTGATACATGGATAGAAGTCTGTCGAGCAGGGATCTATTGTATTCCAGCTGATGCGTATATTGATCCCATGCAGCCTGTCGCAAGGGCGTTGATCACGCACGGTCACGCGGACCATGCACGCGGCGGCCATGAGAGCGTCTGGGCGACGGTGGAAACGATTAATATCATGCAGCAGCGTTACGGAATTGAACATGCTGTAGTGCAAACGGCTGTGGCGATAGGTGAAGAAATTAACCTCACGCCCGAGGCCGAATATCCAGTATTAATGAGCTTATACCCAGCAGGACATATTTTAGGTTCAGCCCAAATCAAACTCACTTATCAAGGCGTGAGTATTGTGTTTGCCGGTGATTATAAACGGACGCCCGATCCCAGCTGCCCTGCATTCATGCCGATAGACTGTGATGTCTTTGTGACTGAGGCTACCTTTGCATTACCAGTATTTAACCATCCACCTATCCAAGATGAAATGCATAAATTGATGGTGTCTTTAGCGCGCTTCCCTGAGCGTTGTCATTTAGTGGGCGCATACGCATTAGGCAAATGCCAACGCGTCATTTTGGGTTTACGTCAATACGGTTATCACAAACCCATATATCTGCACGGCGCGTTGTTAAAGCTGTGCCAAACCTATCGTGATTTTGGTTATGATCTTGGGGAGTGTATTGCGGTAAGTGACGTTGCCGACTATAACACTCTGGCCGGTGAAATTGTCATAGCCCCACCCTCTGCATTGACCGACCGCTGGTCGCGAAAATTGCCTGATGTGTTGACATGCATGGCATCAGGTTGGATGCAGATCCGTGCCCGTACGAAACAAAAACGCGCTGAATTACCATTAATTATTTCTGACCATTGTGATTGGCAAGAGCTTCTCGATACATTAGATGAGATCTGCCCTGCAGAAGTGTGGATCACCCATGGTCGTGAAGATGCATTGATGCATGCTTGTGGGAAAATGGACATACATGCCCGAGCGCTGCGCTTGATTGGGTATGAGGATGAAAGCAATGAGTAATTTTGCTGATTTTAGTACCTTACTCGATAGTCTGTATTACACCAGCTCGACCAAAGCAAAAACGCGTCTGCTGTGTGAGTATTTAGCACGCACCCCTGATCCCGACCGAGGCTGGGCCATCGCGGCGTTATCCGGTACGTTACAACTAGAATTTTTTACCCGCAGCACGGTCAAAAACCTGATGTTGGCTCACTGTGATCCGGTTTTATTTTCGTTAAGTTATGACTACGTCGGCGAGATGAGTGAAACAGTTGCTCATATGTGGCCAGGTCGCGATACCATTGAAGCAAATATTGACCAGCCAATGCCAACCCTCAATGACATTATTATTGAATTTAGCACCACGCCCAAAAAAGCCATTCCAACATGTTTAGCCGGTTATCTTGACCGCTTTACCCCATCTCAGCGCTGGGCATTAGTGAAACTCGGTACTCGTGGTTTACGCGTTGGCGTATCGGCGCGTTTGGTCAAAAATATATTAGCGGAGTTTGCCTCAAACCCCACAATCCAAGTCAGTGATATCGAAACTTTGTGGCATGGCGTAGCGCCCCCCTACACTGAGTTACTCACTTGGTTAGAAGGTAAGAGTCCCAAGCCAGATGTGACCGACCGGATAGTCTTTCATTCTGTCATGTTAGCTCACCCGGTGACTGATGATGAGTTAGACCTCATGGACTTTAGCCAGTGGCAGGGAGAATATAAGTACGATGGGATAAGGGTGCAAATGGTTGCCTCGTCGCAAGGTATCGGCATGTTCTCCCGAACTGGCGATGATATCGCTCATTCCTTTCCTGATGTCATTGAACTATGGCAAAACACGGGCATCCATGGCGTTTTTGATGGGGAATTATTAGCGTTTACGGAAGATGATATCGCCACATTTAATCAACTCCAACAACGCTTAAATAAAAAGAAACCTACCAAAAAGTTAATGAATGATATCCCCTGCGGACTCATTATCTATGATTGTATTGCACTTGGCAGTGATGCACAGCGCCGTTCGTTAGTTGAGTTACCTTTGAGCGAGCGCCATAAACTATTCACTGAAGTGATGACTCCTGTAACCCAGCATCGATTGCGTCTGTCACCGCCATTGGTGATCGATAGCAAAGACCATTGTATCCGTTTACGTGATGAAGTCTGTGAACAGTCTGGTCAACGCATCGAAGGGTTAATGTTAAAACGTAAAGCATCGTTGTATGTGCCGGGTCGCCCTAAAGGTCAATGGGTTAAGTTCAAACGTGATCCTATGCTCATTGACGCCGTGATCATGTATGCCCAACGCGGACATGGTAAACGCTCATCGTTTTATTCCGATTACACCTTTGGGTGTTGGGCTACGAATGATGCCGGCGAGAGAGTAATACTGCCGATTGGTAAAGCTTATTCTGGATTTACTGATGCTGAACTACATGAGATTGATAAATGGGTGCGTAAAAATACAATTGGCCGTTTTGGTCCCGTCAAAGAGGTCGCAAAAGAGTTAGTTTTTGAAGTGGCCTTTGACGCGGTGCATTATTCAAAACGACATAAGTCTGGAGTTGCGCTGCGCTTTCCACGTATCCACCGCATCCGCTGGGATAAACCAGCGAATGAAGCGGATGAGCTTGAGACATTAGTGGGAATGATAGCGCAGTAGCCGATAAGATTTAATGTCCAAGTAATTGTACAAGTCAAGTTTGTAGATCTATACATGTACCATGATAGGCTTTGTGATCAGGCGAGTAACAAATAATTCAAACAAGCATTCGCTTCGCTCGAGCGTAATACTAACTATCACGCCCGCGCACTTTCTCTAGCATTCACCGCATCATACCAGCGCTGTAAATGCACTTGGTCGGGTTGGATACGAATTTTTACTACCCGAGCAAAATCTACTGCGGTAAAAGCAGTTATATCAGCAATGCTAAATTGCTCTCCAGCCAAATACGTTGAGTGCGCTAAGTGTTTATCAAGTAAATGTAAAAACTTCTGCGCGTTGATACCTGCTTCTTTTCCGTATTCGGGTACAGGATTCATGCGGTCTTTAAAATAGCCAGTCGAATGCTGAAAACACATCCCGACTTGCATAAACAAATACAGCTCTGCACGTTGTTGCCATTGAGAAATCAGTCCTATTTCTACAGGTGTGTTACCTAATAACCGAGGTTCGGGCTGTAACGCCTCAAAATAGTGACAAATCGCAGTGGACTCGCTGATTGTGGTACCGTCATCTAATTCTAAGATAGGCACTTTGCCTAAGGGGTTTTTGGCCCGCATTTCTGGAGATAAGTTTTCACCAGAAACAATATCAACTTGTACATACTCAACATCAATGCCTTTCTCTGCTAAAAACATTCTGACGCGTCTAGGCGTCGGCGCGGTCTTCGTATCATATATTTTCATACCTGTTATCCTTTCGCCTTAACATCTGTTTTAGCTTCGGTCTTTGCAAAGCATTGTACATAGTTGATCGCCATATTTTCAGTATAACGCCAACGTTTGTTCCAAGGGTTAAACTTCATCCCAGTATGACTAGTCAATTCACACCCGCCACTTTTCGCCCAAGCTGATAATTCTGTCGGTTTCACAAATTTGGACCAACTGTGCGTGCCAATCGGTAAATAACGCATCACATATTCTGCGCCAACAATCGCAAACACATACGATATCACCGTTCGATTTAACGTGGCTAAAATCAGCATACCACCGGGTTTCACTAACTGAGCACATTGATTAATTAATAGGGCTTGGTCTTGAACATGTTCAACCACTTCTGCATTAATTACCACATCAAATTGTTGTTGCTGTGCGACAAGATCTTCTGCCAACGTGTGCACATATGTTACTGGTGTTAAGGTGTTCTGCGCATGTTGCGTCGCTACTTGGATACTCATTGCCGATGCATCGATACCTGTCACTTCTGCGCCAAGACGGGCTAACGGCTCAGATACTAAGCCACCACCACAGCCTACATCTAAAATCGATAATCCCTGAAGTGGTTTGCCTAAATCATATAGACGCCATAGATTATCATTAGGCGCAGGCTCAAAAGGTAAATCTAAAGCAAAGTGCTCGGCTATTTGACTCGTAAAATACGCTAACCGTGCATGATTAAACGCAATCGCTTGTCCATATTTACCAATGGGATCCCACCACTGCTCCGCTAGACTATCAAATCTAGCGACTTCTTCTGGGTCAAGCGTTTGACTCACACTACCATTTAGTGCACTTTTATCTAACATGGATCCGCATCCTCGGTGTCTATCGATGATCTATTTTAAATGTTTACGTATAAAGACATTATATAGTTTTTAATATCTAGGAAGAATCTATGGAACAACTCAATGTCCTCGGCGAATCGTTACAACTGTGTTGCACTGGCACCGGATTTCAACGTAATGGTTTTTGTGAAGTCCCTTTTGGAGACCATGGTAATCATTCAGTATGCGCCATTGTGACCGATGAGTTTCTATTAATGCAACAACGCATCGGGAATGACCTAATAACTCCCATTCCTGCTTATCAGTTCAATGGTCTTAAAGCTGGAGATCGTTGGTGTTTATGTGCTATTCGATGGCATCAAGCACATTTGGCTGGCGTTGCGCCACCAGTGGTTTTATCCGCCACCTCTAAAGATGCGTTAAAAGTGATTGATCTTGATGTACTCAAAGCATTTGCAGTAGATGAATCAACACTTTAAATAAGCTGTTTTAACCTGATTTGTCGTTGATGCTGGATTCAAATTCTTCTGTCCATTGCGCTAAAGCTTGCTGAGCGTGTTCATCAACACGCCCTTTATTATTTTCGATCCACCAACGCTCCATTAAACGGACATTGCGGACGTTGGCTTTGAAGAATAAATCAAAAATATCCCCGACTAGCGGGATGAATCCTAACCCAAAATCTAAAAAAGAATTCGTCAGCATTTTACGCTGGATATCTTTTGGCACGCCTAATTTTCTTCCAAGATGCACTATACGCAAACTAGCTAACAGCATAGTGGCATCACCTACTACAGGAATTAAGCCAATCAAAAAATCTAAGCCAACTCGGATCCCAATAAATGGGATCTTGACGGCCATATCTAAAATATTAGCAATATTTTGGGCGCGTAATAAAGGCTCAGGAGCTTGCATAATAATTCCTTTTAGACTGGCGCATCTAATGCTTTAGCTTCGGCGGCACGAACGCTAGTATCGGTTTCAATATCCCAGCCTTGTAAATTATCTTGTAGAAGTGAAAATAACATATCAATATGCGCATCATCCGAATTTAGACATGGAATATACTGGTATGTTTCGCCACCATTTTCCATAAAATATTCCATGTTTTCCTCACCTATCTCTTCAATCGTTTCAAGGCAATCAGAACTAAACCCGGGACAAATAACTTGCAGGGATTTGACCCCTTGTGCAGGTAATCCTTTCAACGTTTCATCAGTATAAGGTGTTAACCATTCCTCACGTCCAAAACGCGATTGGAATGTGGTCATGTATTCACTTTTATCTAAACCCAGTGATTCAGCGACTAACCGTGTCGTTTTGTGGCATTCACAATGATATGGGTCGCCATTTTTGAGATAGCGTTTTGGAATGCCATGGTAAGAAAAGACCAATTTATCCGTCCGCCCATGCGCTGCCCAATGCGCTTTTATGCTTTCGGCCAAACACGCAATATAGCGTGCATCATCATGATAATGCGAGATGAACCTTAAATCAGGTAACCAACGACGAGTCGTCAAATCTGCTGCCAAAGCATCAAATGTCGAGCCGGTGGTTGAGGCACAATACTGAGGATATAAAGGTAATACGACGACTTTGCGGGCACCTTGTTCAAGCAAAGCATTCATTGCATTTTCGACACTCGGCTGACCGTAACGCATGGCATAACCGACAATGTATTTACCTGGAGAATATGCATCAAATTTTGCTTGTAAAGCAGCCGCTTGGTTTTTGGTATGGGTCAGCAGTGGTGAGCCATCCTCAGTCCATACTGTTGCATAGGCTTCAGCGGAACGTTTAGGACGGATATTAAGAATAATTAAATTAAGAATACACCACCAAATTAACTTAGGCACTTCCACCACTCGAGGGTCAGATAAAAACTGTTTTAAATACGGTTTTAACGCCTGTTTAGTCGGTGCCTCTGGTGTACCTAAGTTACTGATCAGCACACCTATTTTATCGTTTTGGGCATGGGTGAACACGGTATTAGATGTGTACTTCATTAATATCTCTCAAACACTATAAAATTAAGTTAATGCGTCTTTTACGTCTTAGCCAATCATTTAGCTTACATAATGAGTAAATAAATATGACTTTTATGGTGTGTAATAGGTTGGCACGTCCCAGCCTACTGGTAATCCAAATAAAAACACCCATACGTAAAACAGCAATGTCCAACCAACGATAAAGACTAAGGTGTAGGGGATCATCATCGCTATCATCGAGCCCATACCGATGTTCTTTTTATATTTACTGGCCATTGCGAGTATCAGTCCAAAATAACTCATCATTGGGGATATCACGTTCGTCACCGAATCACCAATACGGTAGGCCGCTTGAATTACTTCAGGTGAATAACCCACTAACATCAGCATCGGCACAAAAATAGGGGCTGTTACCGCCCATTGAGCAGATGCACTACCTAATGACAAATTGACTAGTCCACACATTAAAATGAAGAGTAAAAAGATTTCAGGACCATCTAAACCAACCGCTTGGATGGCAGCAGCCCCTTTAACCGCTAACACAGTACCAATGTTGGTCCATTTAAAGAACGCAACAAATTGCGCTGCGAAGAAGACTAAAGTGATATATAACCCCATCGTACTCATGCTTTTCGCCATCGCATCAATGACATCACGATCATTTTTCATCGTACCGGCATAACGGCCGTAAACGAAACCTGGAATAGCAAAAGTCACAAAAATAAATGCCACGATAGATTTTAAGAACGGCGAGTTGGCCACTTCATTCGTTTCAGGATGTCGCAAAATCCCCCATTCAGGTACGATGGTTAACGAAATTAACCCTACTAATCCTAAAAAGGTCCAGCCCGCCATTTTCATTCCTTGGCGTTCTGCATCATTCGGTTTTTCAATCTTAGGCTTATCTAGTTTTTCAGGCGCATCATCGGGGTTATATACACCTAAACGCGGTTCAACTATATATTCTGTAACGGCATACCCCATTGCTGCAACAAAGAAAGTACTCACAGCCATAAAAATATGGTTAGCAGATGGGCTTACTAAATAGCCCGGAGCAATCATTTGTGCCGCTGGCTCAGTGATCCCGGCTAAAAGAGGATCAATGGTACCGATGAGTAAATTTGCAGAATAGCCCGCAGATACACCGGCAAATGCAGCCGCTATTCCTGCTAAAGGATGTCGGCCTAAGGAGTGAAATATCATCGCTGAGAGTGGGATCATCACGACATAACCAAGCTCTGATGCCGTATTAGATAAAATCCCCGCCAATACGACGATGAAAGTGACATGACGTGGTTTTGCACCAATAACCAGTGAACGTAATACTGTGGATAATAAACCGCTGTGCTCAGCCACAGACACGCCAAGCAACGCAACTAATACCGTTCCTAAGGGCGCAAATCCAGTAAAGTTCGTCACTAAACCAGTCGTAATACGTGTAAATCCATCGACTGTCATTAATGAAATAACTTCAATCATCCCATCCGCTTCCCGACCTTTAGCACCCTCAGGTCTAGGATCAGCAACAGCCACATCAAAAAAACCTAAGATCCCACTAATAATGACAATTGCAACAGATAACAAGGCGAATAGGGTGACAGGGTGAGGAAGTAAATTACCTAAGAATTCAACACCATTGAGAAAACGACCAAACCAACCGTTCTGCTGAGGTTCTACCGAGGGTGATGTCGTTGGAGTGTGATTTGCCATAACGCGTTTTTCCTTCTTATTTTTATGGCGTTAGAATAGCACAAACCCCTTTAATAATCACTTAGTAAAGGGGTTTGTTAAATGTTGAGATTGACTTTTATAGTCTACTTACGCTCACCTGTCTGGCTGTTTAAGTAGTTAAAGAAATCTGAACTTGGGTCGACAATCAGCACGTCTTGCTTAGAGTTAAAGCTACTGCGATACGCATCCATAGAACGTAAAAAGCTGTAGAACTCAGGATTCTTCGAATAGGTATTTGCGTAGATGTTTGCAGCTTCTGCATCACCTTCACCACGCAATTGACGCGCATTACGTTCAGCATCGGCAAGCATTACGGTCACTCGTGCATCAATATCTGCTCGAATAATATCTGCTTGCTCTTGACCTTCTGAACGGTGTTCACGAGCAACGGCTGCACGTTCTGCACGCATTCGTTGGAAAATCGAGTTGGACACTTCAAGCGGTAAGTTGATTTGTTTAACACGCACATCAACAATCTCTATACCTAGCTCATCTGAACTACTTGAAGCCTGTTCCATGGCTTCATTCATTAACTCTGAACGCTCACCAGATACGATTTGAGGAATGGTACGAGTACCAAACTCAGAACGCAGACCATTGTTCACTTTTTGTTTAAGTAAAGCTTCTGCCTGTAAACGATTACCACCTGTAGAAAGATAGTAACGTTCAAAGTCATTAATGCGCCATTTAACATATGAATCGACAATTAAGTCTTTCTTTTCAGATGTCACGAAACGATCCGGTGCATCATCCAAAGTTTGTACACGTGCATCTAAGTGACGTACTGTATCGATAAACGGGACTTTAAAATACAAACCCGGTTCAAATACTTTTGTCACTGACTCACCATCTTTTTGGACTTTACCAAATTGAATGACAATCGCACGAGTGCCTTCTTTGACGACAAATAAAGAACCTGAAGCCAACACACCTAAGATCACAATGATTGCAATGATAATATTCTTCATCACTTATCTCCCTGTTCTTGAGTTAGAGCCACGGATATTGCTCGTTGGACGAGAATTCCCAGGCGCATCAGGTGTCGCCGCGTTACGTAATCCATCTAATGCATTTTGCGTTGCGTTCATAGGCAACGACATAGAAGAATTCGTATTTTGACGATCCATAATCTTATCAAGTGGCAAATACATCATACTTCCGCCACCATTTTGATTATCCACCATAATTTTACTGGTATTACTAAATAACTCTTCCATCGTCTCAAGGTAGATACGTTGACGAGTCACTTCAGGAGCTGCTTCATATTGAGGTAATAATTCTTCAAAACGAGCAATTTCACCTTGTGCTTCGAGGGTTACTCGTTGTTTATAAGCACTGGCTTCTTCATTCATACGATTTACTTGACCACGGGCACGAGGTTCTATTTCACGTGCATACGCTTCTGCTTCACGGATGAAACGAATTTCATCTTCCTGTGCTGCAATCGCATCATCAAATGCATCTTTTACTTCTTCTGGTGGACGTGCATCACGGAAGTTCATATCAATGATTGATACGCCCATATCGTAAGGTTCGATAATGGCTTGTAACTCTTCCCAAACACGCTGACGTGTCACTTCACGACCAGATGTTAGTACATCATCCATAATTGAGTGACCCACAACATAACGAATTGCACTGTCTAACGCTTGCGATAAACTTTGTTCTGGATTTACTACGGAAAAAATAAATTTCTTAGGGTCAACAACACGGTATTGCATTTCCATCTGAACACGTACTACGTTTTCATCTTCCGTTAGCATTGAGCCAGCAGAAGATTGATCACGAATAGACTGAACATCGATTGGAATGACTTGATCAACAAACGTAGGTTTCCATTGTAAACCTGGATCAACCAGCTTATTGAATTCACCAAATCGTAAAACGACACCACGCTCTGCTTCACGAATGGTGTAGAATCCACTGATTACCCATACTATTACCATAATACCAATAATTACAGATATTCCGATCCCACCTAAGTTAGAGGTCGCTCCACCAGAGCCATTACCACCACTGCCGCCAGATTTAGAAAATTTGCCAAATAAATTTTTGAACACATCATCTAAATCAGGTGGGCCTTGATCGCGGCCGCCTTTGTTTTTCCAAGGGTCGTTATTATTACCACCCGGCTCATTCCACGCCATGCCTACACTCCGTTAACATACTTAATTCAATATCTATACGATAACAAAACTAAAAAAGTCTTATTTATCCATAATTTTTTTCTATCTTAGATGTCGGTCACCCGGTTCCAGCATTTAAATATCATCATTTAAATGATAACGCGTAAATGCACCATCTAAACGTTTATTCAACTGGTTCCACACCGTCATCGGTAATCTAATAGTAACTATCCAATTACCTTGTTCGTCGAAATGCTCTGCTGTTATGCAGTGATATTCGTACAATACTCCCCTCATTTTGCCGTCACTTGGCGGGATATTCAAGGTTTGTACTTGCATCGTTTGTGCTAAACATTCAGTAAGGGCAGTTTGTAATAATTCAACCCCTAAACCTTGCTGTGCAGAAATCCATACACGAATAGGCCTGCCATCTTCATCGTAATCAATACGCGGTGTAATCCCTTCCAATCTATCTATTTTGTTACAGATAATTAGCTGTGGTATATCGCCTGCATCTATCTCTTCAAGCACGTCATTGACTTGCGTCATGTTCTCACCGTATTGATCATCGGCATAATCGACAACATGCAGTAATAAATCAGCTTCTTGAGTTTCTTGTAACGTCGCTTTAAACGCAGCCACTAAATCATGTGGTAAATGACGAATAAATCCGACAGTATCTGCTAATATGGCAGTGCCTACATCAGCAAGTTCAATTTTTCTTAAGGTCGGGTCGAGCGTTGCAAATAACTGATCCGCTGCGTATACATTTGCGTCAGTAATAGTATTAAAAAGCGTCGATTTACCAGCATTAGTATAGCCTACGAGTGATAGCGTCGGGATCTCATTGCGTTTTCTAGCTCGGCGTCCTTGTTCACGTTGTTTTTGAACTTTTTCCAAACGCTTTAAAATGGTTTTAATTCGCGCTCTTAATAATCGTCTATCCGTTTCAAGCTGTGTTTCCCCAGGACCTCGTAAACCAATACCGCCTTTTTGGCGTTCCAAATGCGTCCAACCACGGATCAATCGTGTCGATATGTGACGTAATTGTGCTAACTCTACTTGCAGTTTTCCTTCATGAGTTCGGGCGCGTTGAGCAAAAATATCTAAAATCAATCCTGTACGGTCAAGTACACGGCACTGGCATAACGCTTCTAAATTACGTTCTTGAGAGGGTGAAAGTGCATGATTGAAAATCACGACATTCGCTTCGTGAGCTTTGACCATGGCAGAAATTTCTTCTGCTTTACCTGAGCCAACAAAATATTTGGGATGCGGTGCATTACGGGATGCAGTGATCACCTCTGCTGAGTCAACGCCTGCAGAAGAGACCAACATCTGTAATTCGTGTATATCTTCTTTGGATGAGTCGTCCGCAAAATCAATGTGAACTAGGATCGCCAGTTCACCAGCAGCGTAACGTTCAAACAAGTGAAATTTTCTCTATATGAGTCACTTAGTTTAGACTACTCGCCTTGAACTTCATCGCCTTGAGTAGGCATTTGAATTGCTTTAGAAGGAACAACGGTCGATATAGCATGCTTATACACCATTTGGCTGACTGTATTTTTTAACAAAATCACAAACTGATCGAATGATTCAACTTGGCCTTGTAATTTAATACCATTCACTAAATAGATAGCAACTGGAATACGCTCTTTTCGAAGAGCATTCAAAAATGGGTCTTGCAGTGATTGCCCTTTAGCCATTTGATTTTCCTTGGATTCTTATAATTTTAATTCTTCATGTAAGCGTTTTGAGAATACACAAATTTTTATGTAGTGTATAGATTAATACTCGATTAATTTTTAATCAACTTTAATATCATCTCTACATTATTAATCGCAAAAGTGTCTAACCAAGTGACATCATCCCAGCTCCGTAGCCATGTTACTTGCCTTTTTGCCAGTTGTCTTGTTGCAATCACACCACGCTCAAACATATCAGATCGGCTCATCTGACCTGATAAATATTGCCACATTTGCCGGTATCCAACACACCTCATTGACGGTAAATCTTCTAATAAATCTTGCCTAGCCATTAAAGCGCTGACTTCAGCTTCAAAATTTTGCTCGAGCATTTGTTGAAAACGCAGCTCAATTCGTTCATGTAAAACACTGCGTTCTTGAGGGGCAATAGCAAATTGAGCGATAGTGTAAGGAATAGGACCGCTCGATTCTGCTTGCAAAGCCGACATGGGTCGACCACTAATTTGATAAACTTCTAATGCTCGGGTAATCCGCTGAGGGTCATTGGGATGGATTCGTTGCGCGCATAGCGGATCGATTAGAGCTAACTGAGCATGCATTGCTGCCCAGCCTTTTTCAGTTGCTTGCTCTTCAATATCAGCCCTGATACAAGCATTACTAGCAGGTAAAGTAGATAATCCTTTGATCAGGGCATTAAAGTACATCATTGTCCCACCCACTAGAACGGGTAAATGTCCTCTACCAATAATTTCAGCAATGAGCCGCTCTGCATCAGCCCGAAATTGTGACACTGAATAAGTCATACTAGGATCAATAATATCAATCAAATGATGCGGAACCGCAGCGAGCTCTTCTTTCGTTGGCTTTGCAGTACCAATATCCATATCTTTATAAATAAGAGCAGAGTCAACACTGATGATCTCACAATTAACCTGCTGCGCTAATTCCAACGCTAAAGAGGTCTTACCCGATGCTGTTGGCCCCATAATAAAAATGACTTGAGCTGGGTGTTGCTCTGTGGCGACTTGATACATTAGACCTCAGATTTTGATAACGTAAGTTGGACGGGAAATAAATGCGTCTTGATAATATTGCTTTGTTGCGCATTGGTCAAAGTAGCAAACCAATGTAATGCCGCTTGTCTGTAACTATCATATTGTACCGGTATATGGTGTAATTCCTGGACTAGAAGGGTATACAAGTCATCTTCAAAGTCAGTTGCTTGTGACAACTTAATGTTCGCTAGAATTTGACCAAACAATCGACTCCAAGGCAAAGAACGTAAAGTACTTGGTACTTTCTTGAGGATCCATTTTTGCGCATGCTGACCCGCTTGAATGCATTCAATTTCCCATTGTGCACGTTCAAAACTAGCTTCTAGTGACGTTAGCAATGCTTCGGGTAAAGTCACATTTACACTGACAGGTAATAACAATGGCTGCTGTGTTTCCGCTTGGATCATTTGTTCATGTAGATAGCGAGCGATGACGGGAATGGATGAGCAAACTTGTAATTGCTTGGCTTGAATCAATAAGTCACATCCTTCTAGCGGAGTACTTAAAATTAACATCTGACCGGCGGGTAATGCCAGCGATTGCTCACGCTTTACCTGTTCGGCTACGTTACCACCGACACGCCCCATTATGCCTGTGTGCATAGTGCCATAATTAGTTGCAGCAGTCGCTTGTTCACGGGCAGATAGTCCAGAGGCATTAGCTCGCGGGTAAGACACACCTGAATGACTCTGAGCACCTGAACTGTGAGTATTTTGCTGCTGCTCTAACGGCACAATATAATCATGTTCGACAGTGAGTTCAGCATAGTCTTGGGTAGAAGCGGTATTCTCGGAAAAACCATTATGTAAAGCTTCACTCATCGATTGGTACAAAAAATCGTGCACGATGCGACTGTTTACAAAGCGCACTTCATGTTTAGCAGGATGTACATTCACATCCACTTCCCCTAACGGTACTTCGATGAATACGACATAACCTGGAAAAAATTGGCTATCAATCAACCCTTCATACGCTTGTTTAATGGCATGGTTAATCAGCTTATCACGCATCATACGACCATTAACAAAGGTATATTGAACATCATTTTGATTACGATGCACCATAGGCTTTGTTAGCCATGCTCGCACTTTAGTTCCTTGGTATTCCCGCTCTACACATACACAATCAGTGACAAACCCTTTACCACAAACTGCATCAATCCTTTTTTCGATATTTTGTGCCGGTGTATGACGAATCACTTTACCATTATGTGTCAATTTAATCCCCACATGTGGTGCTGCTAACGCAATACGTTTGAGCAATTCATCGATATGAGTGAATTCTGTTTTATGGGTTTTAAGGAATTTACGCCGAGCTGGCGTATTATAAAATAAATCCACCACATCTACCGTCGAGCCATCTGGATGTGCAGCTGGATTTATAATGACATCCATATCGCGTCCTTCACAGTGGACTTGCCAAGCTTCTGATTGAGAAGCTGGTTTTGAAGTCAAAGTAAGCCGAGAGACAGAACTAATACTTGCTAATGCTTCACCGCGAAAGCCTAAGCTCGCAATATTGGTTAAATCATCAATCGTGTGAATCTTACTAGTAGCATGGCGCGATAATGCTAATGCTAATTCGTCTTTAACTATCCCACACCCGTTATCCACGATGGTAATTCGCTTATGACCACCCTGTTCAATCAAGATATCTATTTTCGTCGCGCCAGCATCAATACTATTTTCTACGAGTTCCTTCACAATAGAAGCGGGACGTTCAACAACTTCGCCAGCCGCAATTTGGTTAGCAAGTTGTGCGGATAAAATTTGAATACTCAAATGGATTAACCTTTTGGGATAAGTAGCGTTTGATTCGGTTTAAGGGAATCGCGCTTAAGGTTATTAGCTTGTTTGATTTGGGCGATGCTAATGTCATAACGTTTAGCAATTTTATATAGAGACTCACCCGCTTTAACCACATGTTTGATATCGCCAGTTTTATTTAAACGAGCCCACAGCGAACCATCAGGTGGATAAACTTTAAAGTATTTACTGACTGCGGTAAAAATTGAATCAGCAAGGCGCTGACGATACTTAGACCAATTGAGATTTTTCTCTTCAGTCGGATTAGAAATAAAACCCACTTCAACCAAAATCGACGGGATGTCTTGCGCAGTTAATACTGCTAAAGAAGCGTATTGACGTTCTTTTTTATGCATTTTGGTGACTTTTTTCAACTCTGAGATGATGTAATCACTGGCATCATAACTACTTTTTCGTGTCGCATCTTTTGTCATATCCAAAATTGTGCGCACAAAACTCGCATTGTCATCTTCACTTTCTGCAATCACGGTATTGGCTCCCGCTAACAGTTCTGACTGGCGCGACTTATTCTCTAACAACCTGGCAAATTCGGTTTGAGCACGGCCATTATTAATCGTCCAGACCGATGCGCCTCTAGGTTGTGGAGTATGGAACGCATCTGCGTGAATTGAAATGAGTAAATCTGCTTTCTTTTTTCGAGCAATTAAAGGTCGCTTTGATGGAGAAATATAATAATCAGCATCACGTGTTAATACGGCTCTTAGGCCTGGCTCAGCATTGAACCGCTTTTGCAGTTTTTTTGCAATCGCCAGTGTAATGTTCTTTTCATAGGTACCTTGAGGCCCGATTGAGCCAGGATCACGACCGCCATGCCCAGCATCAATCGCGATAATGATATCGTCATCACGTTCAGTTTGACCGCTGGTGATCATCGCTGAAATAGGCTGAGGGTCATCAAATTTAACTTGAATATAAGGTCCATCAGGGCGAGATAAATGTGTGATTTCATAATCAACAAGTTTCGCCACCTCTAACACAAATCGACTATCTTGCTTCGTTTTTGGCGTTGAGTTTCGGATCCGTTTGATCAGCTCGCCACTCCCTTTAGCACGATAGTTCAATGTGCCAGTAGCACCTTTAATATCAAGCACCACGCGATTCGGGTTTTTTAACGTAAAGTGACTATATTTTGATTTTTTGGATAATTTGAACAGTACCTGAGACCCTGAAGCGGAACTCTCCACTTTGACGTCTTTCACGTCAGCCACAGCACTAAAACAAAACAAACTTATAGATAAAAGTATGACACAGAACCAAAGATTCAATCTACTAAGCACTTGGTCATCTCCGAATCGGTAAGGCTTGCTGCATTGCATGAGTTAGGGCACCATTTTTATGATGTGTTGGCCAACATGGCTGTTAGCTGTCCACTCCATGACACGCATATTTTGATGGTCAGGACTCAACGTGAGATCGATCTGAATATCCGCAGGAGGCAAACACCCTTCACCTTTATTTGGCCACTCTATTAAGCAAAGTGAATTGTGCTCAAAATAATCACGGATCCCCATAAATTCTAATTCTTGCGGATCGCCTAGTCGGTATAAATCAAAATGAAACACATCTCGACCATCGATAACATAAGGCTCTACCAAGGTGTATGTTGGACTTTTTACTGATCCCACATGCCCTAATGACTGCAATAAGTACCGACTAAACGTCGTCTTGCCCGCGCCCAAATCACCGTTCAAATAAATACAAACATTTTGTGCGTTAACATCTTGATTAGATAACGCAGCGGCTAATAACTGAGCAATCGCTGCGGTTTGCGCTTCATTATCTAATGTGAATTCTCTATGCATTAAAAGCCGTTGATATCATGATTATTGATTAATTAAACGCCGCAGTTGGTCAAATAAGTCACTGGCCAACATACCACGCTCACCATATTCAGAAGCAATCATATCAGCCGCACGTCCATGTATACAAACTGAGTACTTTGCTGCATCCGTTTTGTTCATTCTTTGTGCAAACATCGCCCCAACAATACCACTTAATACATCTCCCATTCCAGCAGTCGCCATACCAGGGTTGCCATGTTCACACACCCAAGTTTGAGCTGCGTCATCAATAATAGTTCCCGGACCTTTTAAAATCACCGTCGCATTATATTTTTGAGCAAGTAAACGAGCGGATACAAAACGATTAGATTCTACTTCATCAATCGACGCCCCTAGTAAACGCGCGGCTTCACCGCTATGAGGGGTGATCACGCACTGGTCCGTGGTAAATGCGACTGCATGTTTGGGGAGTAAATTCAGTGCATCAGCGTCAATGACAATAGGAATATCTGCTTTTGCACAATGGCTAATCACTTGTTCAAACGTCTCAATCGCCCAATCATCTTGCCCTAAGCCAGGTCCAATGACCACACAATTAGCCCACTCTAACGCTTCTGCTAAACCATCACAAATGACCATCAATTCGGGGCGTCCAGCACAAATCTGTACTCTTGATTGTGTATGAGCATATACTTTCACTAATCCGGTACCTGCCCGTAACGCTGATTCTCCGGCTAAACGAATTGCACCAGACATTCCTGCATTACCACCTACACATAATAAGCGCCCAAAACGGCCTTTATGAGAATTAACTTGACGTGGGGCCAAGCCGGTAAAACGATCCAAGTTAAGCAGCTGTGTATTTGTCGGACATAACTCACTGAATGCCAGACCTATCTCAAGATCTTCAAAAACTAATTTACCGGTGGCTTGTTTGCCCGTCGCAGTGACGAGCCCTTGTTTTATCCCAACAAAGGTCACCGTCATATCAGCTTGAATACAACGCCCTAAGCTCACGCCCGTATCAGCATTGATACCTGAAGGCACATCGACACTTAAAACAGGCAGCTCACTGTCGTTAACTGCGTCTATGATCATCGCAAATTCAGTTCGTAATGCACCCTTGATACCAGTCCCTAACAACGCATCAATGACAATATCATTGCGTTTTAGTTGATTCGGTGCGAATGTTTCAATCTCCCCACCGGCCGCAATAAACGCCGCTTGTGCTTGCTTTGCATCTCCGCATAATTCTCGCTGTACATCTACCGCACATAGGGTTACATGCTTTCCGGCTTGCAGCGCAAGTAAACCACAGATATAACCATCACCCGCATTATTCCCATTCCCGACTAAAACTAAAAAATGCTCAGCATTGGGAACTAATTGCAATGCGTTAGCATAGAGTGCCTTACCTGCCCTTTGCATTAATCCATATAATGAACAAAAGCTTTGTTGGGCAGCTTGCTCTTCATGATGGCGAACTTGATCCGCGCGAAATAATTTTTGTGATAAACTAGGTAAGGTTTTTTCAACTTCAATGTGCATGCCCGATGTCCCAAATTGATTCAATTGATTTAGATGTACTCGCTCAAAATATCAAGGATTGGGCCAAAGCGCTAGGCTTTCAACACGTCGGAATTTGTGATGTTGATCTGAGTCAACATACCGAACATCTTCAACAATGGCTCGATAATCATTACTATGGCCAAATGGATTATTTCCCTGAAAGGGGCATGCTACGCAGTGATCCCGCTAAATTAGTGCCTGGTACTATTCGAATAATTAGTGTGTCCATGGACTACTTACCCCCCGATGCTTCTTTTGCCAAGCACCTTTCTGATCCGACTAAAGGCTATGTCAGTCGCTACGCACTAGGTCGTGATTATCATAAATTGGTTCGCAAACGATTAAAGCAATTAGGTCAAAAAATTACCGCGTTTTGTGCGGAGACGCAATTTCGTCCTTTCGTAGATTCAGCACCCATTTTAGAACATGCTGTCGCTGAAAAAGCCGGAATTGGCTTTACTGGTAAGCACTCACTAACCATAAACCCCTCTACAGGGTCGTGGTCGTTTTTGGGTGAACTGCTGATCAATCTCCCATTACCTATAGATACACCGATTACGGATAATTGTGGGTCGTGTACAGCATGTATCAGTATCTGCCCGACCAATGCCATTGTGAATGACTATATCGTGGATGCTCGCAAATGCATTTCATATTTAACTATCGAACATCATGGCGCTATTCCAGTGCAATATCGCCAGGCCATGGGTAATCGTATTTACGGCTGTGATGATTGTCAGCTAGTATGTCCATATAACCGAGAAGCCCCATTAACCCAAGAAACCGATTTTTTCGCTCGTGAACCACTGCATGGCAACTCATTAGCAACCTTGTTTAGTTGGACAGAAGCTGAATTTCTCTCACATACCGAAGGGTCAGCGATTCGTCGAATCGGTTATGCAAAATGGCAGCGCAATCTGACAGTAGCAATCGGTAATGCGCCTTTGGATGAAACGTTGCAACAGCTTTTAATAAATAAAAGTCAGTACTTACACACTGCCAGCACATCTGATTATATTGCTTATGGATTTAGCGTTCCGCCTACACCCGAACAGCGTGCCATGTTACAAGAGCACCTTGAATGGGCACTTGCAAATCATGGTCAGCATGAGAGCTCAAGGCAACAAGCACGCTTAGTGCGATCGATACAAAAAGGGCTAGTGCGCGATGCCTAGCCCTCAACTCTTGGATTACTCAATTAATCTCTATTTATGATATTGCGCTGAATATTTATGGACTGCTTCGACAAATACGCCTGCATTTTCAGGTGGCACGTCTAAATGAATACCATGACCTAAATTAAATACGTGACCTGAACCTTCACCAAAACCGGCTAAAATACTTTGCACTTCTTCTTCAATGCGGGGTGCTGGTGCATACAGCATTGAAGGATCCATATTGCCTTGTAGAGCAACGCGATCGCCTACACGCGCTTTGGCATCTGCAATATCGATGGTCCAATCCAAGCCCACTGCATCACAACCAGTATCTGCAATTGCTTCTAACCACATTCCACCATTTTTAGTGAATAAGGTCACTGGCACTTTACGCCCTTCGTTTTCACGAATAAGACCATCAACAATTTTATGCATGTACTGAAGTGAAAATAATTGATAATCACGTGGCGATAATACACCGCCCCAAGTATCAAAAATCATGACCGATTGGGCACCCGCTTTAATTTGCGCATTCAAATACGTAATCACAGAATCAGCTACTTTATCGAGTAATAAGTGCAACGTCTGCGGTTCCGCGAATGCCATTTTTTTAATTTTGGTAAACGCTTTACTCGAACCACCTTCCACCATATAGGTCGCTAATGTCCATGGGCTGCCTGAAAAACCAATTAGCGGTACTGCACCATCTAAACCTTTACGAATAGTTCGTACTGCATTCATGACGTATTGTAATTCCCCTTCAGGATCAGGGTGAGGTAACTGTTTCACATCTTGTGCACAGGTGATTGGACGTTCAAAACGTGGACCTTCACCCGTTTCAAAATACAATCCTAAACCCATCGCATCGGGGATCGTTAAGATATCAGAAAATAAGATAGCCGCATCTAAATCAAAACGACGTAGCGGTTGCAGGGTGACTTCACAGGCTAATTCTGCATTCTTACACAATGACATAAAGTCACCGGCTTCAGCACGTGTGGCTTTGTATTCTGGTAAGTAACGGCCAGCTTGACGCATCATCCAGACAGGGGTGACATCAACTGATTCTTTGGCTAACGCGCGTAAATAGCGGTCGTTTTTTAATGGGCTTGTCATGTGTTATTTCATTTCCTGTTCATTTAACGCGCGCAGTTTACCAAAATCTCCGTTATTGAGCATTAGGATTTTTGTATTAGCTGTTCACAAGTGTAATCAATCAAATCACGGGCGATCGAAATAGAAGGTGGAATATGCGGCAATGCCTCAGGGTCAAACCAATCGGCATGCAAAATCTCTTTACCATCGACAACGATGTCACCGCCAGCATATTCGGCGGTAAAGCCCATCATTAGGGAGTGTGGAAATGGCCAAGGCTGAGAACCAAAATATTGTATATTTTTTAATTTTACACCTACTTCTTCAGCGACTTCTCGATGCACAGCTTGTTCTAATGATTCGCCACTTTCTACAAATCCAGCCAACGTGGAGTACATTTGTGTCTGTGTATGACGATTGCCTTGAGCAAGTAATATTTGTTTACCGTTATGAATGGCAACAATAATACAAGGTGAAACTCTAGGATAAGTTCGATGCTGACAAAAATCACATTGGCGCGCCATTTCCCATTGCACTTGACGGGTAGAAGCCCCGCATTGCCCACAGTATTGATGTGTCCTTAAAAATTGCGCATATTGCCACGCTCTTGCTATATGCTGAAAATCAAGGTTAATACTGCCTAGTAGCACTTCTCTTAGTGTCACTAAGCGATGCTGATGTTCGTTATCAACCGTTTCTAATGCAGCGTGTTGTAAATCCAATAGCTGGATGACTTGTTTATCGTCTTGGTGAAGTAATACCGCATTTTCTGTATATTCTTGTAGGTCAAACTCTTCAATAGAATCCGGTAAATGGTATTGGTCTTGGTGCTGAAATATACACAACTTATTTTGAGAAAAAATGATCCAATAAGTGTTAGGCATAGGCTGACTGGTTAATTAAGTTGAATTATTTTCCACAATATCACAATCTTACCTTTATCTGAGCGTTATTTTGCCGATATAATCACTGTATTATGGATAAATTAATTGCCAAAGCAAAAACCCATTGTGAAAATAATGGTGCACGATTCACCCCTTTAAGAGAGGAAGTGTATCGGATATTACTCAATAAAGATGCGCCAATGGGCGCTTATGACTTATTGGATCTGTTACGCGAATCAAATGATTCAGCTAAACCTGCGACCATTTATCGTTCGTTAGATTTTTTGCTAGATTTTGGGTTAATCCATAAATTAGAGTCAACGAATACGTTCGTCGCTTGCCATCATTTTGGTTGTGCGCATCCTGTGCAGTTTCTAATTTGTGATGATTGCGGTGATGTGACTGAAATTCAATCTACATCTCTGTATGACGCATTATCAGCTCAAGCAATTGAAATGGGTTTTATTATTAAACAACAAACTATTGAAGCTCATGGTGCATGTAAAGCATGTGCTCAAGCTAGTTAGCGAGTACTAAATATAAAATAATGACATAATACTATTTATGTCTATTGCTTTATCCACTTAGCCATCTACACTTTACTTTACCATCTACACTTAACAAATATATTTATACAAAGGACGTATATATGACCATTCGCTTTAAGCAATCACTTATTGCAACTGCAACATTCGCAGCGCTGACAGTTTCCAGTGCATCTTTTGCTCATAATCACGGCTCACATGATGCTGACAGTACTCATTATAAAAATTGGGTCGGTGGCTTTGGGGAGTATTATCACCCTGACGGTGATAAACCGGACGAAATCGGTGGAGGGTTCCTAGAAGATGGTGCTGCTTTCGGAGGTGAATTTGGCATTCGTTTCACGCCACGCTGGGCAATGCGCTTATCTGCCGCTAAAACCAGTGTTGATGCCGCTCAAAACCAATACATTCGTGGCTCAGTGGATGGTACCAATTTTGGCGCTGATGCGTTGTATTTTCAAGATGACCTGCAGACCTACCTTTTTACCGGTTTACATCATGTGAATGACGATTTTGATGATTACTTATCTGCCGCTTTTGGTGTGGGTAAACATTGGAACTTAAATGAAAATTGGCGTGTTATTACTGAAGCAACTGGCTATCACACATTTTCAGACCACTATAATGATTACAGTTTAAAGCTAGGATTAGCTTATGTGTGGGGTGAAGTCACAGAATCTTATGCGCCTACACGCCCAACACCGATACAAATGACTGACAGTGACCGTGACGGTGTAAATGATGCCGTGGATAACTGCCCAAATACATCACGTGGTGATTCTGTTGATAGTCGTGGCTGTAGTGTAGATAGCGACCGCGATGGTATCCTAAATGATGTCGATTTATGTCCAAGTACACCTCGAGGCGATACAGTAGACAACACAGGCTGCTCGGTCATGATCCAAAAAGAAATTGAATTACAGTTAATGGCCTTATTTGCTAATAACTCATCCGTGATTCAAAACCCAGAAGACGTTAAATTTGCTGAATTTGCTGACTTCTTAACACGCTACAATAATGCTGAAGGTATAATTGAAGGCCATACTTCGATTGTCGGTAGTGATACTTACAACCAAACCCTATCACAAAAGCGGGCAGATGCAGTTAAAGCATTACTTGTATCACGCTATGGCGCACCAGCCGAACGTATTACAGCAATTGGCTACGGCGAATCTCGCCCAGTTAACTCTGCGAATAATGCTGCAGCTCATCGTGAAAACCGCCGTATTGTCGGAATAGTTAAGGCGACAGTAGAAAATAAATAAGCCAATACATTATGGGACGACTCTATTGAAAAGAGTGAATCCCATATACTAAAAACCCCAAATTTGTTTTGGGGTTTTTTATTGTAAATGACATGAGTGGCATCAATTATTAGTAGTCTTCACCTAAGTCAGGCCCATCATAGTTATCAAAACGCGAAAACTGACCTTGGAATGCTAATAACGAGGTCCCAATCGGACCATTACGCTGTTTACCGATGATGATCTCTGATACGCCTTTACGATCCGAGTTTTCGTTATACACCTCATCACGGTAAATAAACATAATCAAATCGGCATCTTGTTCTATTGAGCCTGATTCACGCAAATCTGAGTTAACCGGGCGTTTATCAGCACGTTGCTCCAAACTACGGTTGAGCTGTGAAAGCGCAATCACAGGCACTTCAAGCTCTTTAGCTAAGGCTTTCAGTGACCGTGAAATCTCAGCAATCTCTAGCGTACGATTATCAGATAATGAAGGCACTCGCATTAACTGCAAATAATCAATCATGATCATGCTGATACCGCCTTTATCTCGCGCTAATTTCCGTGCACGAGAGCGCACATCCATAGGCGTCAGACCCGAGGAATCATCAATGAATAAGTTATCTTTATCTTTGAGCATCGCCATCGTATTGGAAATACGCGCCCAATCATCATCATCTAATTGCGCAGTACGAATTTTAGTTTGATCAACCCGACTCAGGGAGGCCAACATCCTCATCATCAGTTGTTCAGAAGGCATCTCAAGACTAAATACCAGTACCGGTTTTTCTTCGAGCATCATGGCGTTTTCAGCCAGGTTCATCGCAAAAGTCGTCTTACCCATTGACGGCCTTGCCGCGACAATGATCAAATCGCTAGGCTGCATACCCGACGTTTTTTTATCTAAGTCGACAAAGCCTGTCGATACTCCTGTCACCGCTTTATTGTTTTTGACCAATTGCTCTAAGCGGTCAATAGTTTTACCTAACACTGACTCCACATTACGCGGACCTTCATTTTCACCGGTACGCTTTTCAGCAATTTCAAAGACCTTACTCTCAGCCATATCCAAGACATCAGCACTGTCACGTCCCTCAGGGTTATAGCCCACTTCCGCAATATCATGTGCCACCCCAATTAACTCACGGATAATAGCCCGCTCTTTGATGATTTTGGCATAGGAAACAACGTTGGCAGCACTGGGTGTGTTTTTAGCGAGTTCAGCTAAATACGCAAAACCACCGGCTTCATCGAGCTTATCATGAAGTTCGAGATGCTCGGAGGTAGTGATCACATCTACCGGTTGATTATTGGCTAACAGTTTTAAGATAGACTGATATATAACTTGGTGAGAACGATTATAAAAATCTGATTCAATCACGATTTCTGCGACTTTATCCCAACTATCTGGGGATATCAGCATAGAGCCAATGACCGACTGCTCTGCTTCAATTGAGTGTGGCGGGATCTTTAAACGATCAACTTTTTCATCGTTGTATTTTTGCTTCTTCTCGTTATCCGCTTGCATGCCTTCAACCACATCGCTAAAAATTGAGTATGATTATACTCATTTATCGTCATCACGCTCAATAAAAAAGCCACTGTTTTAAATCAGTGGCTCGCTTTCCCAGCTAACAATATATATGAGGAGATGGATACCCGGTCATTTTACCTCATATTTAGCTTGTTTTTTAGCTAAGTAGATTTGCTCTGCTTGCGCCATTTTGAGTAATTGTTGGTACAGTTTCGGGTGCTTCTTCACTAATTTTTCAACATACACTAGCGCTTCTTTTCGATCCCGAGTACTTAAAAATTCAATCGTATCAAGTGACGGTGGATTTCTAACAATCCCTTGTCGGAGTAAACTTGTGTCTGTGTTACTGAATGCCTCTTGAGAAGCCTGTGCAGATTGGTTTAACCAAAATTGAGGGTAACAGAAGGTGCGCTTGATGTGAGATCCTGTAATCCGGCGTTTATCACAAACCATTTTAAACTTAGGCTCATCCGCTAAAGAATTATATAGTTCATAAAAGTCGAGTTCTGCCATTTCAAACTGTTTCTTGTAATACAGCAAGGGCACTTTACTCTCGACAATGATATTTTCATACTCATTCTTGTCTGGAGTCTGAGAAGCACTATATCCAACGTTAGAAAATACAGCGCTAAGTATTAATATAATTGACGCGAAAGTTAAGTAACGAGGTTTCATCAAAAGTCCTACTCGTGGTTTATGTTACTATTTATTTTTAGCATAGATGCGTTTTGAGTACAATTTTCAGGCATAAAAAAACACTGCCGTGGCAGTGTTTTTATCGTCCGATCATCGAATTGCTAATTACTCAGCAGCAATGACCAGTTTAACTGTAGTCGTTACTTCAGCGTGTAATTGTACGTCAATGTCGTACTCGCCAAGTTCGCGTAATGTACCAGTAGGTAATTTCACTTCCGCTTTAGTTACCGCAACACCGGCTGCAGAAACTGCATCAGCGATATCACGTGTACCAACAGAACCGAATAATTTACCTTCGTCACCCGCTGGTGCTTGGATAGTGACAGCTTCAAGCGCTGTTAACTGATCCGCACGTGCTTGCGCAGCGTTTAATACTTCGGTCATTTTCGCTTCAAGTTCAGCACGGCGTGCTTCAAACTTTTCAACGTTATCTTTAGTTGCTGGAACTGCTTTACCCTGTGGGAATAAGAAGTTACGAGCATAACCAGACTTAACTGAAACTTGGTCACCAAGGCCACCTAAGTTAGCGATTTTATCTAATAAAATGATATTCATTATGATTCCTCAGCTTACTTATGTGAGTCAGTGTAAGGTAACAACGCTAAGAAACGCGCACGTTTGATAGCTGTTGATAACTGACGCTGATATTTCGCGCTAGTACCAGTAATACGGCTTGGTACGATCTTGCCACTTTCAGTGACATAGTTACGTAATGTTGCAGTATCTTTATAATCAATCTCTACTACGCCTTCAGCTGAGAAGCGGCAGAATTTACGACGTCTAAAAAATCGAGCCATGTTCCGTCTCCTTATGCTTGTTCGTCAGATGCGTCAGCAGCAGGAGCTGGTGCAGCGTCTTCACGTTTAGTTGGGCGTTCTTCACGACGTTCTTCTTTCTTCATTGGAGAAGCTTCAGTTACCGGACCTTTGGTGCGCATAACTAAGTTACGAAGGATTACATCGTTGAAACGGAAAGCAGTTTCTAATTCTTCAAGTGCTTCAGCTGATGCTTCTGCATTGATTAGAACATAGTGTGCTTTGTGTAATTTTTCGATTGGGTATGCCAATTGACGGCGGCCCCAGTCTTCAAGACGAGTGATTGAACCACCATCTTGAGTTAAGATCCCAGAATATTTTTCAATCATTGCTGGAACTTGTTCACTCTGATCAGGGTGAACCATGAATACGATTTCGTAATGACGCATCGTGTATTCCTTACGGTTGTAGTCTCGACAGTACAGCCAACTGTATGGAGACAAGGAATGATTAGTATGGCTGTAAGGGTCGCGTATATTACACGAATTTAGCTAAATTACAATCTTTTTGGGAGGCAGACCCATGACACCATGTTATTGTTGCCAAGCATAGCTAAATTTCATGAATAAGGACTGTTCATTTGCCGTCACTTTTTTCACATTATCATTGCGATATGCCGCATCAGAATAGCCAATAAAAAACTTAGTTAACGGGTTCACTTTATACGAGTACAATAATTGTAAGCCTCGGTCTTCATATTCCGCGTCAACTGCATCGCGATAGTTGTTTTGGTTTCGTTGAATATCCGATACTGACAGAATCACTCTTACAAATTGCTTATCATC
>Ga0233438_10000383_pt1 | contig 58986 bp, 38 predicted proteins | sample SI_123_September_FD_182720 | JGI IMG/M metagenome (GOLD analysis project Ga0233438, IMG submission 182720) | Seawater microbial communities from Saanich Inlet, British Columbia, Canada - SI_123_September2016_10_MG | ecosystem: Environmental > Aquatic > Marine > Inlet | place: Canada: British...
AACAATCTATATCAACCAGTGAGCCCAATTTGTTTGGTGGCTTCCTACCTCTGGGTAGTCGATCAATATGTTACGTGTGCTTCTATACGAGAGCTTTTTCCACAGCGGTATTATAAACTGGCCCGCCAACCTTAGGTGTTGGAATGCTTTGCCTGGAGATGTTGTTCTAACAATGCCTGTTTGAGTTTGTCTGATCCGCCTACTCTAACATTAATAATACCATTATAGTATTCATCTGTTTCAAGTACTCGCCTGTCAAACTGTTCTCTTGCCTCTATGTAGGACATTTCGCCCCTACCTTTACATAGGTATAATATTTCTCTTGTAAACTTATCTTCGCCTAGTGATGCTACGTCTGCGTTTAGTCTATCACTGGATCCCCAATAAGTTTTCCAGTCGCTTTCTTTGTAGCCTCTACGTTTATTCTTTCTGCCTTTAAGTGGTGGCTTAGTAGTTTTAAACTTTGCTAGTTTTTTGCCTATGTATTTTTGATTGTTAGTTAAGTTGGTAATAAGATAAACAAATCCTTCGTACTCATCTGGTATTTCGGATATTTCTTTACCTTTATATGTCCAACTCATACTTTACTTATGAATTTTTTTCTGTTGCCTACTGTTATTTGGATTTCGATATTTTTCTTTACTATCTAAATATTCTTGCCTTACTTCTGTGTGTCTTTCTTTGCCTAAAATCATAATTTTCTTTATTTGTTTTCTTATCGCATAGTACCGCCGTACTGAAGGTCGTCGGCTCCATTCTTCGTTAATGGTAAAATAATCTAAGTATGCTTGTACTAATTCATCGTGTATATCTTTTTTCATTCTACTATCTCAATATCGTTTTCGTAATTAGTAAAACCGTTTTCTTTTATAACTTTAAGTACATTATTAACTCTACCAACAAGTTCGTCCTTGTGTGAGATCAAATAGATATTTTTCTGACGTTCTCTCGACATCTTCTTCAATACGCTTAGTGAATTTTCAACTCCGGCACTATCCATACCGCTATCTATCAATTCATCAATAAACAACAAGTTGATATTTTGATACAGGCTTTCCCAAACATCACGGAATGCAAAACTTAATCCTAAGATAAGTCTATTGCGTTCACCTCTACTCAAGTTATCAAAGTCTAAGTCCTGTCCTAGTTGTGTAATTTCAACATTTAAATCGTTCTGGAACAGTACTTGATGCGGCAATCCTAATTTATCAAGATAGTATGTAAGTCTGTTGTTTAGGTATGCTAGATTTTGATCAATAATCTTCTTGCGGATAAAACTATCTTTGTTAGTCAACAACTTTAACAAGAATTCTTGGTGTTCTTTATATTCTGTTAATTGATTAATAACATTCCAGTCAATTTCTTGTAATGCTGTATTTGTTAGTTCTTCAATTTGTGCATTATAAGGATCTTCTTCAGTTTCTTTATTTGATAATGCTGATTTTAAATTATCAACGTTATTTCTATGCTCATATGCTTCTTTTGCAGATTCGTAAAAAGTAGTAGGCTTACCGTTAATGTCACCGATGTCGCTAAGTGCCTTCATTGCCTCTTCAAGTTTTCCAGCAATTTCTGTTTGATATGCCATTGTATCGTTAAGTTCTTTATTTTTTGTTAACAAAATTTCTTCTTTTTTGTCATTGTGCAGTTCTTGACCGCATGTATAACAAGTTGCATCGTCTAAATTTGCGATGTCTTTTTCTGCTTTTTCTACAGAAGATGTTGCACGTAATAGTGCGTTCTCTAATGTACTTTTTTCTTTATTAAGAGCCAAAATAGCATTATTATGTTCAGTCCAGTTTGATAATTTTTCATGATTATCAAGTTCAGATTCGATATCTAAATGTTCTAATTCAGCAATAGCTCTTTGTAATTTTTCTATGTCTTGTTTCTTTTTAGCATTCCAAGCACGAAGATTTTTTTGCAATTTGTCAATAGTAGTTTGTATTTTTTCGTTAGACGATTCAATAGCATTAATTTTTAATGTCTCTTGAGTAATTTCGTCTTTACTACTTTTAATTTCATCTTTAAGACTGTCTGCCTTTTCAGTTAAAATTGTAATACCGAGTAATTGTTCAATAATAGCACGTTGATCGTTTGCTCTCATTGATAAAAATGGCTCACTGTATGTGTTTAATGCAACAATATGTTTAAACATATCATGACTCATATTAAGTAAGTCATTAATTGTTTCTTGTGTTTTTCGACTGTCGCCCTGTGACTCGTCGATTAATTCTTGTTCCTGTCCATTAATAAAAAACTTTAAAATATTAGGCGATCTACCTCTCTCAATTCTATAATCGAGCCCGTCTTTTTCGAAATGTAGTGTAACTAACATTCCTTTACTATTAGTTTTATTAATTAAGTTGTTGCGTTTAATATTTGTTAATGCAGTACCGTACAATGCATAACTTAGTGCATTAATAATAGTAGTTTTACCAGTACCGTTACGTGATCCGCTATCGTCGCCTCCTTGATCTAGATTCTCTCCTAGTACAAGAGTTAATTGCTCTTTATCAAAATCAACTGCTTGAGTTTGATTACCTACACTCATAAAGTTTTTTACTGTAAGATCTTTAATCTTAATCATATTAATGCTCTAATCCGTTATAAATTTCTAATAGCATTGCTTTGCTATAGTTTTCAGTATCTAATGAAGAAATCTCGTTGCTAACAATTTGATCTACACTTTCAAATTGAGTAATATCTAAATCTGTAGATATTTCATCAATTTGTTTTTGTGGAATTAATGTAATTTCTCTACATCCGAAGTCTCTAATAAAAGTTTCTTTAATAAAACTTGCTTCTTCAAATGAAAGAGGAAGATCTAATGTAACTCTTAAGTACATATTTGGTTTAATAAGAGTGTCTTTTTCGTCAATTAACTGACTTAATTTAATTGTACGATATTTTGGACAATTAGACCAGTTGATGTACTCTGGTTCAGCGCCATTTTCACGATCAAGTATCATCATACCACGTTCGTCATCCCATGCATCTGCATAGTTGTGTGGAAATGCATTACCGATGTAATGAATTTTGCCTTGTCTTTGACGCTTGTGAAAGTGTCCTGAGAATACATATTCTTGATTCTTAAAATGTTCGCTTTTAAGTTCTCCGTGATCTGGCATTTGTACCATTGCATTCATATAAAAACTAGGTAGTTCAAAATGTCCAAACAAATATTTTGAATTTATGTTTTTTATTTTCTTCCATTCGTCGCCTACTAACCACGGAACTAATGCTACGTCATCTACTATAGTTATTTCTTCGATAACAGTAACACCTGGAATGTGTTTTGCAAACTCAGTTGATTTTACATCACGTTTGTCTTTATAGTACAAGTCATGGTTGCCAGCAAACATGTAGAAGTTGTCAAACGCTGCACCTAATTTTTCTAATGCTCGTAATCCTGCATCCATAGTTGTAAGATTAAGGCTATTTCGATTATGATTCCAGTCTCCGCAAAAGATACAAGTTTCACAATCATTTTCTTTAGCAGTTTTTATGAACCAGTCTACAAAGTCTTCACAATCTTGATTGTGAAGCTTTGAATTACTTTTCAAGCCAAAATGAATATCGGTAAAGATCGCTGCTTTTTTGAACAAGTTTATAATTCTCCATATTTTGTTTAATTATAAGCTATTTTTTAACACTTGTCAATCACTTTTTTGTGTTAGAATATGCAGTCATTGTTGCTTCTTCATTACGCTTCACAGCAGCTTCCCACTCACCTTCGTGGAGTCTTGTATAACTCGGATTTAAGTCATTCATTTCTAAAATATCGTCTCTAATGTTCTGATTACGCTTTTCTAAGTTGATAACACGTACAAAACTGTTAGTAACTGCTGCTGTATAATATGCAAATGGATTATTTGACTTTGATTCGTCAAACTGCAAACCAATTTGCGAAAGTTGCAGTATTGCTTGCCCTTTCATCTCGTCATTGTAAGTGTATCCACGTACATTACCACGGGTAGCATAACGGTCAACAAGTTTCATCCACATCATTGCAAGTTTGTTGGTTGCTCCGCCGTGATCTTTTGAAAAGTATCCGTTTCCCATGCCTCCAACCCAGTGACTTTTTCCAACTAACTGTAATTCTCCGTCAGCATCAAATTTATAGTGGTGAAAAGGCGGAAAGTTTAGTTTAGTTTTTGTGTCAGCCACTGTCTTTGGATTCTTTTTACGTCCTGGCTCTTCTGGAATGTGATCAAATGTCATTACACGGAAGATCAATTCTTCTTTTGTAATTTTTTTATAATCAACTTCGCATTCTGCTTGCTTAACTTTTTGTCCAGCTTCTTTTCTTCTATTATAGTCTTCAGTAGATAACCTTTTTGCTTTATTTCGCTTTGCTTCGGCTATAGTTCTTATATTAATTTTATCTACACTTGGTAAAATAATATCATAAAGACCATAACTCGGATCAGTAAAACTATTGAACGTATTCTTTGACTTGTGTATTTCTTTTAATATGTCTTTGTTATTAAGATAATTTTGTTTTCTCATGATTTCTCCATCGCTTACTACTATAATAATATACATAGTTAATTTTGTCAACTAAATACATTATCAAAGGAGAATAAATATGTCTATTCTAAATGCATTTAATCAATTGGCATCAATTGGGCAAAATGCTGCACAAACAGTATTTAACCAACTAGGAGCCGAAGTTAGAAGCACAGCTCAAATAGCAACAAACAGAAATAATGACATAGGATACCGAAATCAAGGTCAACTTTCTTTAGATCCTACAAGATTAGCTTCTCAAAATAGAATGTTACAAAATCTTTCACAAGGTGTTGGCGCAGGCGCAAATACTCTTCTTAGACAAGGTGTTTCGGCTATATTTACTAGTACATCTGGTGGCGGAGGTTGGCAAGACCCTGATGCTGCATCAACTAGAAATGCAGCTTCGGGCGCAGGCGGACAAAATTCTAATGCTGCATCTTGGAGAGTAAGATTAAGTGTGCCTAATACAATTAGAGATGCACCTACTTTATCTAGCTTTTCACAAACTAATAATGAAGTTGTTTTTCCTTTTACACCTAGTATACTTTTTGGTAATAGTGCTAACTATTCACAAATTCAGCCTATACATACAAACTATCCTTATAATGCATATCAAAATAGTCAAGTAGATGCAATTACTATTATTGGAGAATATTATAATGAATATGCTACAGACGGAGTGTACTATCTTTCAGTTGTACACTATCTAAGGACAATGACAAAAATGTTTTATGGAGAAAGTTCTCCAAAAGGCAATCCGCCGTTGCTATGTAGATTAAATGGATATGGTCCACATGTTTTAAGTAATATCCCAGTTTTAATACAAGGATTTACAATGGATTTACCATCAGATGTAGATTATATTCCGGTAAACTTTATGGGTCAAACTAATTATGTTCCAACACAGACTACAATGACAGTTACATGTATGCCACAATACAGTAGAAGAGCACAGAGTAAATTTAGTTTGAATACTTTTGCAAATGGCGGCTATGCTTCTACAGGAGAAGGATTTATTTAATGTCAGTTTCACCTTTTAGCCCATATGCCGATACTCAAATTACAACAACAGGGTATTTAGATATTTTAAAAATACGTTCAGTTCCTGCAGAAGTAGACGATGTATTATACACTATAATTTCTGCTTATACTCATAGACCTGATTTATTATCTTTTGATTTATACGGTTCTAAAGATTTATGGTGGGTATTTGCTCAACGTAATCTAGATATACTAAAAGATCCTATATATGATTTTGTTGCAGGTACACAAATTTATTTGCCAAAGAAAAATAATTTACAAAAATACTTAGGAATATAAATGTCACTTTTTACTAATCTTATAAGTTCATTTAGTAATGCTTCAAAACTTGTTGCAACTGCGAATAATTTTAATAATTCTTTGTCTGCAAATGTAAACAACATTACAAGATTAGTAAACACTTCGAGTAGCATAGGACAAACATTTAATAATAAAGCATTTTCCTTAAATTCAGCAGGTATTCAAAATACAAATCAAGCATTTAATTCGAGAATTCCTGTTCTAAGTGATTTTAATCAATTTTCAAATGCAATTTCTATTTTGCCAAATGGCGTAAACAATATTGTCTCTTCTATATCAGATGTTTCGAGTGCTATATCAGATATTAAATCTGGAAATATTGCAGGTGCATTTAATACTGTTATTAATAGTCCGGTAGGAAATTTAATTCCTGGAGTTCCTCAAATACGTAATGATTTAAATCAGTTAGGAAACGTTCTTAATGATTTTTCAAATTTTGGATTAAACTTTGGAGCGTTTGGCAGCGGCACAATTTCATCGTTATTAGGAACAACAGGAATAGGGTCAACATCTTCTATTACAAAAAGTAAGTTACCAAATCCGTTAAGAGACTATGCATCGTATAACTATCATATTGCATTAGGTTGTTTATCTAAAAACGAAGTTAACACGCCTTCTAGTACATACAGAAATAGAGGACTATCTAATATTATTGTACAGAGCGGCGGCGGCACAGCTGGAAGAGTTACAACTGCAACTGAAGATACATATGGAGCACATGCTGAATATTTTATTGACGATTTAGAAATTGAAACTGTGTTAACACCTAATAATATCACAGGACCGGTTACAGGAACTGTTATTAGATTTGTAGTAACAGAACCGTATAGTATGGGACAATTTATTGAAACAATTGCTATAGCAGCTGAACAAAATAAGTACACAACATATAACGAAGCATGTTATTGCCTAGAAGTAAAATTTGCAGGCTGGGACGATTCGGGAAATGATGCAACAAATCTCGCTTCACCGCCAAAATTTATTCCTTTTCGATTTACTAATATGAATTTTTCAGTAACAGGCGAAGGATGCGTTTACGAGGTTGAAGCTGTACCATTTAATGAACAAGCTACTTTTGATGAAAATGTAACTTTAAAACAAGATACAACTATAGAAGGTAGAACAATTGCAGATATTTTACAAAACGAAAAAGATAGATCATTAACAGAGATTATTAATCAGAGATTAAAAACTCAAGAAGAACAAGGTGTTGTAGAACAACATCACAAATATATTATTTGTTTTCCTAATGATAAGCAAGGTGTTGTTAGAGCAGTAGATAGTGGAAATAGAGATTATGTTGGTTATGGTGCAGGACAAGTAGACCCCGGCCTTGCTAATGCAGCAGGTATAACTTTAAGTGATCCTACAAGTAGTTCTTCAGTTTTTGATGGACTTAAAGCATATGCACAATTAGAAATTAACGACATCGGCAAAAAAGTAATTGTTGAAGATGTATTTGAAGAAGGTGATCGACCAATAGCCGAAGCTGACGCTGCAATGGATCCTGATAAACTTTTAATATTTTCAAGAAATGACGAATCTATGCAAATGAGCGATTTCTTAAGAAAAATACAATATACTAACGGCGACGATATTGTTAGTATAATTAGTGACGTAATTACTAACAGTCAATATGGTAGAGAACTTGCTGAAAAACCAGCAGTTAACGGAAAAAAGGAATGGTTTAGAATAGAAACATTTACTTTTCTTGAACCAAATCAGTCATCTGAGCAAAAACTAGGAACAGATCCAAAAGTTTATGTATATGCAGTATTACCTTATTATGTCGACGAAGCGATATTTTTAGGTCCAGACAGGAGACCATCAAATTCTCAATCTTTAGCAGGTATGGCGCAAAAAACATACAACTATCTTTATACAGGTGAAAATGAAGATGTACTTGATTTTGATATTGAATATAATTTTGCATTTTTTCAAAATTTAAATGCAGACCTTAATCAATTAGGTGGCGAACGTAGAGCAGGCGCATCTATTGAAACAGTAAATCCCGGAAAGCAAGATAATACACAAATAGCTAGAGAAGCTCAAGGGTTTGGCTCAAAGGGTAGTCCTAGAGAATCTAATAATACTTTGCAAGAAACTAATGTTAAAGGATATACCGCTAAAGGCGGTAGAAGAAATTCTGAATCGTTTTCGACTAAAGTTGGTATAGCACAATCATTTCATAATTCTTTAATGAATAGTAATGTTGATTTAATACAAGGTAATTTAAAAATATGGGGAGATCCGTATTTTATTCCAACAAGTGGAATGGGAAATTATAATGCTCCTCCAGCAGCACCATTTGTAACTACAGACGGAACAATAGATTATCAAAATTCAGAAGTGTTTATTATTGTAAATTTTAAAATTCCTTTCGATTACAATCAAGATGGCACTATGCAATTTAGTAAATTAGTAAAACAATTCAGCGGACTTTATAAAGTTCTAGGAGTAAATAATAAATTTAGTGACGGACAATTTATACAAGATTTACGGATACTACGAAGACGTGGACAAAACGATAATCCTACTGGAGAAACTGAAAATATTGTACTTAGCCAAGAAGTTGATCTTTCTGAAGGTGATAATAATTCGTTTAGCGGAGCGGGCGGCCCAGTTGGTACTAACCCTTATGCAACAGGATACGGCGCTGCTGGATCTGCATTAGCTGCTGGTCAAGCAGGCGCTCTTGCTGCAACATCTGCAACCGCAGAACTTGAGCCTTTTGGAGGAGCAGGTCCTCCCATAGTACCAACTGGGTCTACTACAGGAACAGGTACAGGAGAAGTTGAATATGTTTCAGGATTCAGTGGAAAAATTAGAAATCAAACAATTCAACCTAGCTTAAATTCTATAATACAAAGTGCAGCAAGAACTGCCGGCGTTAATTTATTAATAACTAGTGGCGGCCAAACATCAACAAGAAGAACTGGCAGTCATAGACACGATGACGGATATGCAGTTGATGTACAACTAAAAGTTCCTGGCAGATCTAGTCCACTTTCAACTACTAATTCAGATGATCTGTCTATTATACAAACCTTTATACGGGCTGCCGAAAGCGCCGGAGCAACAGGTATAGGAGCCGGAAATGGATATATGGGCAATAATACATTCCATGTTGATATAGCAGATGATAATACATTACTTCCTGGAATGAAAGGTTATGATGTTCCGTCATGGGGAACTTCTTCAGCAAGTAACGCCGGCGCTCCTCAATGGCTAAAAGGGATTATGGGAGGCTAATATGGCAATTAATATACCTAGAAATATAACAAGATCAATTAGCAGTTTTGCAACTACATTAAAACCTATAAGAAATATTTCTAATGCAGTAACTTCTATACAAAATGTGCCTGCACTTGTTCGAGGCAACATTGCACAAGCACAGGGGTTTTATAATTCTGTTTCACAACAAGCTCGAGCACTTGCCGGCGGCCCAGTTGCAGCATTAACATTAGCACAAAGCACAGCAAATAGTGTACAGGCAATTGTGCCTAATATAGCAAATATTGTAAATAATCCTATCGGAAATTTAGGTTCAGCTGTTAATAGTTTAGGATCAAAAATTGATACTAGTGTACTTGGAAATATAAAAAACATTACTGATGGAGCTTCTAGTTCAGATATTGCTAGCAGTATTGGTAATGCAACTGTTACAAATTTTACGCCAGCTCAAGCCGATGCAACACAAGCATCGTCTATCAGCGGACGTCCATGGATACCTAAGTCTCCATTAACTGATAGATACGATTTTAACAAAGGACAAAAAGTCTTTAATATGTTAGGCGACGGCCCTGCAGGCTCTGCAGGCGGATCAGGTCCTAGACAAGGAGGAGGCACTGTTAACATTAAAGGCGGCGAATCTGCTCAAACACAATCTAATGCAACAGGTAGTGCAGGAAATGTTTTACAAGGAGCATCTGTTGATTCCACCGGAGTGATCGGTAAAAATCCGTCTATCGGATATGACGCAGGACAAGTAGATCCAGCACTTTATGCCGCAGGAATTAATAAATCTAATTCAGGATACAATAAGAAAAGAGGATGGTATGTGAATACAGATTATCGAGGTGCAGATAGGTTAGATGGTATAGTATATCATTCAACACATCCTCTGTCTCCGATGCAAGAAAAAAATACGTGGTCTGATAACGATGTTAGATCAGTTGAAAAATTAAAATCATTTAATGATGATATTGGTGGCGGCGCCGCTCTATCTAAATTGTCACCAAACGAAAAGGCTTATGCAAGAGCCGCAGGTTATATAAATGAAGCAGGTACATAATGAGTATAGGTAATACATATAGTAGAACAAAATTTAATTCAGTTAAACCATCATCAGGCGGTCCTTATGAGGCATTAGTTGTTAACCATTTAGATCCTTCATATATGGGCACACTAGAAGTTGAGTTATTACGACATGATACAAGCGGCAACAACCCTGCAAGAACTGGACAAGTGTTTACTGTAAGATATCTTAGTCCATTTTATGGTGTAACGCCGGAAGCAGGAACACAAGCAAATGAAGGTTACGAATATTCACAAAAAAGTTATGGACTATGGGCAGTTCCACCTGATGTAGGAACAAAAGTACTTGTTATTTTTGCTGAAGATAATAGTGCTTATGGATACTGGATTGGATGTATTCAAGATAACTTTATGAATTATCAATTACCTGGTTATAGTCCTAGTACTAAATTTACTAGATCAGATACTCCAGGACCATTAAAAGGTAAAAAACTACCTACCGCAGAATATAACAAAAAAGTCGAAACCGGCGAAGGTAAAGATCCTACTAAATTTAATAAACCTTATAATAAAGATTTTACACAAGTTTTAGAAAATCAAGGATTATTAGATGATGAAATAAGAGGTACTACTACTTCTAGTGCTAGAAGAGAAGTTCCTAGTATGGTATTTGGAATGAACACTCCAGGTCCTTTAGATAAAAGAAATGGTGCTCCTAAACATCAATACGGGAATCAAAAAACAAAAGCAGAACAGTTTTTTAGTAGACTAGGCGGATCTAGTTTAGTATTTGACGATGGAGACGACAAGTATATACGAAAGACTCATGCAGAAGATGGCCCGCCTGTATATGCAAATGTTGAAGCCGGTGATATACAAGGCGATGCTACTATACCTCACAATGAACATATTAGATTAAGGACAAGAACCGGACATCAAATATTACTGCATAATGCAGAAGATTTAATTTATATAGGTAATAGTAGAGGGACTGCTTGGATAGAATTAACAAGTGATGGTAAAATAGATATTCATGCCGATGATAGTATTAGTATTATGACTGGGGCTGATTTAAATATTACAGCAGAGCGTGATATTAATATGGAAGCAGGTCGAAACATCAATATGAAAGCCACAGCAAGATATAGTGGTGGCGATCAATATGATGTTAACGAAAATGAAGCTGGAAGAATACAAGTCGAAAGTGCATGGAATACTAATATAGATGTCGGAAATGATTATAAATTAACAGTTCATAATTTGAGTGATACAACTGTTGATAGCGAAATGAAAGTTTTAGTAAAAGAAAATTATCACTTCCATACTAATAAAAGCAGATATCAAAGATCAGATGAAAAAACACACGAAACTAGCGGGCAAAGTTGGTATAGAAAAAGCGATACTAATATACATGACATTGCAGTAGGAATACATCATATACAAAATGCAAGTTTAAGTATAAGATCTATCGGCGGCGAAGATGGCGATGGCGGTGATATTAGATATTATGCAAAAGGAAATGTAGAAGGAATTGTAGAAGGATACAGACGAGAAAAAATCACAGGCGAAGTTCATCTAATATCAGATGCTAATATTAGATCTCAATCAGCTGATGATACTACAATTATATCTGCAACTACAATACATCAAGAAGCAGGCACTACACATCATGTAATTGCAGGACAAAGTTCTTATCATAATTCAGGTTCTAATGTTAATATACAAGGTGCAGGCATTATTGCAGGCGATGCAGGACAAATTCACTGGAATAGCAATCTTAGTAATTCAGCTCGTGCAGGCGGCGATCCGTCTGTAGGACTTGCAGCACTACCTGCTGTTGATGCTGAACCTCCATTAGATGCAACCGAAGTTATACACTTAACAACTATACAATTACCTTATATGTTACCAGGAAGCGAAGTTCCTACATATTATCCTAGTATTCTTGCAAGAGCACCGCAACACGAACCTTGGCCACATCATGAAAATATGAACCCGTTAGTGTTTAAAACTAAAGAAACTGATAGAGAAAAACCTGGTAGGCTTGCTGGTAATACTTTTGCTCCTTTAACTCCTGATACTTTTGCTAAAGGTTCTGGCGCAGCGTCTAAAACTCCTCCTGCATTAAGTAGCGGCGGAAACACTTTTGCTCCGTCTATCGGATATGACATAGGACAAATAGATCCTGCACTTGCTAAGGCAGCCGGTATCGAAGCACTTCCAAATATTGCTCCAAATATAGGATTACCATTAAGTACTGATCAGCTACAAGGCACTATTGCCGGACTTACACAAGAACAAACCGCAGCATACCTAGGAGCAGTAGGACAGCGTGAAAGTAATAATAATTATTCGGCAATTAATAGTATAGGATTTGTAGGAAAATATCAAATGGGTACAATGGCACTTAAAGATTTAGGATATATTAGGGCTGACGCAAGTAATAATAATTCGTCACTTAGAAATCCAGCTAATTGGACTGGAGTTGGCGGCGTAAATAATCTTAACGACTTTTTGTCAAATACTACTGAACAAGAAACTGCAATGCTCAAATACACAAATCTTAATTACAAATATTTACAAAATAAAGGTGGAATTAGATCTAGTGATAATTTAGAGACAGTTGGCGGCATGTTAGCAGGCTCTCATTTATTAGGTGCTGGAGGAATGACTAACTGGAGAAATGGAAATGGCGGCGCTGATGCATACGGAACTACAGGCGACGAATATTATTCTATAGGTTCGAGAGCAATACGAGGAAGTTAAAATGAGTACATTAGAAAAAAATTTATATAAACGAGTAAGTGTTACTAGTAACGGAATAAATCCTAGTAGTCAAGGAATTGCCTATAGAGGATTTAGCACCACTGATATTACAAGATCTGGATTTAATTTATATGATTTAGAACTTATAAAACAAGACGTAATAAATCATTTTCATATTAGGCAGGGAGAAAAACTTAGTGATCCTAGTTTTGGTACAATTATATGGGATGTTTTATTTGAACAATTAACTCCTGAAATTGAAGAAGCTATTATTACAAATGTAACAGAAATTATAAATTATGATCCTAGAGTAATATCAAAATCAATATCTGTAACTACATATGAATCAGGCATACAAATAGAAGCAACTATAGAATATATTGCTTACGGAATTCAAGAGTCTTTAGAATTTAAATTTGACCAATCTGCTAATCTTGCGTAAATTAAATACGCACTTTTCTAAACCTGATAAATACATTAAATTAAGGAAACCGCTATGTCTATATCTGACAGACAAAATAGATTATTGTTAAATCAGGATTGGAAAAGAATCTATCAAAGTTTTCGTAATGCTGATTTTCAAAGTTATGATTTTGATAATCTACGTAGAACAATGATTCAATATCTAAGAGAAAATTATCCAGAAAATTTTAACGATTATATTGAAACATCAGAATATGTAGCTCTTATTGATCTAATAGCATTTTTAGGACAAAATTTATCTTTCCGTGTTGATCTTAATGCAAGAGAAAACTTTTTAGAAACAGCAGAGCGTAGAGAAAGTGTATTAAGACTTGCTAGATTAATAAGTTATAATCCCAAAAGAAATCAAGCAGCAAATGGTCTTTTAAAAATTGAAGCAGTTAAAACAAGTGAATCAATTTTTGATAGTAGCGGTGTTAATATGAATGGCATTACTGCTAAATGGAATGATCCTTCTAATAACTTATGGTTAGAACAATTTACAAAAATAATTAACGCTGCTTTGCCTGTTACAAATCCTGTAGGAAAGCCACTAAAGAGTGCAAATATTTCTGGAGTACCGACTGAACAATATCGATTTAATGCATTGAATACTGATATTCCTGTTTATAAATTTACAAGATCAGTTCAGGGAAAATCGGAAAAATTTGAAATAGTTTCTACTGATATTGACAATAATTTAATTAGTGAAGAACCACCATTACCTGGAAATAATCCAGCATTTTTATATAGAGACGATGGCAAAGGCGCCGGTAGTTCTAATACAGGATTTTTTATGCATTTCCGTCAAGGAGATTTGAAAATTGGAAATTTTGCTGTTAGTAATCCTACGCCAAATCAAATTGTATCTATAGACACTCCTAATATTAATAATAGTGATGTTTGGTTATACGGGTTAGATCTAAACGGATTTGAAACAGAATTATGGACTAAGGTTGATACTGTTGAAGGTAACAATGTAATTTATAATAGTTTATTCAAAAAAATTAAAAATATTTTTGCTGTAGGGTCAAGAGTTGATGACAGAATTAATTTAATTTTTGCAGACGGTGTCTTTGGCAATATTCCAGGCGGGAATTATAAGCTATATTATAGAACAAGTGCTAATAGATTTATGAATATATCTCCAGCAGGTATGGCAAATATAAACATTGAAATACCTTATATTTCAAAAGCTAATAATTCAGAAACACTTACAATTACACTTAGTTTAAAAACAAATGTATCAAATTCTTCACCTGCTGAAACTAATGCTGAAATTAAACAAAATGCTCCAGCTACTTACTACACTCAAAATAGAATGATTACAGCTGAAGATTATAATGTAGGCCCACTCGCAGTGAGTCAAGACATAACAAAGGTAAAATCAGTTAACAGATTAAGTAGTGGAATAAGTAGATATTTTGATTTAAAAGACACTACTGGAAAATATAGTTCTACAAATTTATATGCTAACGATGGAATTCTGTATAAAGAAGATTATAATATTTTAAAGAAATTTAATTTTACTACACAGTCAGATATTGAAGGATTTATATACAATACTATAACACCAATTTTATCTTCAAACAATATTAAGAATTTTTATCTTTCTAAGTACAATAAAATTATAGTTGATGATTTAAATGCTTCATGGAATTCACGTACAAATGATACTAATTTAACCACAGGTAATTTGAGTGATACTGACGGAGATCCGTTAGCAGTAGGTACATTTACTGCTAATAGTCTAAGACTATTAGAAGCAGAAACTATGTTAAAGTTTTTAGCACCGTCCGGTTATCATTTTATGGAAGACAATACTCTTATGCTAGGCGATGCTGATCATCCAGGAAGCAAAGAATACATATGGACTAAAGTTATTAGTATAACCGATGACGGTAAAGATTTAGATTCTACATTAGGACCGATATACTTAAACGACAATGTACCTCAAGGAGCAGTACTTACAGAAATAAGACCAAAGCTTGCTGAAAATCTTTTACCAGATGTAATTGTTCAAATTATCGATCAAACATTTGCATATAATGATTTTGGATTACGTTACGATCAATTTGATAGACAGTGGAAAATTATTTTAGCAGAAAACATTGATACCGTAAACGAATTTAATTTAGGAAAAGCCGGAAACACTAGTGAACAAAATTTAGATTCAAGTTGGATTTTTTACTTTAAAACTGACGGCGAGACTTATAATGTAAATTATAGAAATTTAAGATACATTTTTGAAAGTGACAGTGAAATTAAATTTTATTTTGATAGTGCTGATAAAATATATGATAGTAAAACAGGTAAAACAATTAAAGATAAAATTAATGTATTGAATATTAATAAAAAGCCTGATGAATTAATGCCGTTTACAAGAGATTTTGCATGGTCAATATCAGATGCGTATAGAGATAGTTCAGGATATATCGAAAGTAAAAAAATTGAAGTTACATTCTTTGATTCTGACGATGATGGTGTATATGACGATATAGAATTATTTGAAGAAATTGTTAGCCCTTCAACTAATATTGCTAATAAGTTTATATTCCAAGAAAAATATATTACTGAGGATAAAACAGAAGATTTTAAATATTTCGATAACAGTAATAACACAATTATAATAGTTTCGACAGAATCTAACATAGGATCTTTTAGTGTATATAATGATAAGCAAGTCTTTTATATTATTGAGACAAATGTATTCAAGTATATTGATAAAATAAAGAATAATACTTATGTTACAAGTGACTACAGAGCATATGTGGGTAGAGAAAAAATTAAGTTTCATTATTTACATACAGCTGACAATGATCAACGTATTGATCCTGCGTTATCAAATATTATAGATACCTACCTTTTAACAAGAGATTATGATGTACAGTATAGGCTTTGGCTTTCTAATGAATTAGATATAAAACCTATACCTCAAAGTAGTGATCAATTATTCTTAAATTACAGTGGTCAACTGAACCAAATAAAAAGTATAAGCGATGAAATAATTTATCATCCTGTAAAATATAAACCATTATTTGGAGATAAAGCAATCGAAGAATTACAAGTAACATTTAAAATTGTAAAAAATCCTAGTATAGTTTTAAATGATAATCAATTAAAGTCAACAGTAGTTGATTATATTAATAAGTTTTTTGCATCTGAAAACTGGGATTTTGGAGATACATTTTACTTCCAAGAACTTAGCACATATATTATGAGTAATATGAGTCCTAATATTGCAAGTTTATTAATTGTACCAAAACAAGATTCACAGGTATTTGGAAGTTTGTTTGAAATAAAATCTGAACCAGACGAAGTATTCATTAATGCTGCAACTGTTTCGGACATTGAAGTAATTAATGAAATTTCAGCTAAAAAATTAAAAGTAGATGGAAAAGTAGTTAGTGCAACTGCACAAAATAATACAGGAGTACAATCGAATGTTCTTGTATCAAATTCAAGTAGCTCTTCAGGAGGTTATAGTTACTAATGTCTAATAATAATCAAAACGAATACAGTTTGCCAGTTCCTGGAGATTCTGAAAGAAAAACAAGTAATCTATTACCAAAATTCTTTAGAACTACTGCAAATATTAATTTTTTACAAGCAACACTAGATCAATTAACACAACCAGGCACAGCAGAAAAACTATCAGGATATTTTGGAAGAAAGCATGCCAAATCATATAATACTACTACAGATAATTATATCGGAGATATATCATCAGATAGAGAAAACTATCAATTTGAACCTGCAACTGTAATAGAAGATAATTTAGGCAATGTAAAATTTTATGGAGACTATGTTGATTATATCAATTCTGTAAATAATTTTTCAGGATCAGTTGCTAATCACAGCAAATTAAACTCTCAAGAGTCGTATGCATGGAACCCTGGCATTGACTGGGATAAATTTGTAAACTTTCGTGAATATTACTGGATACCTGAAGGACCGCAGCCTGTTGCAATACAAGGTCAAGAAAGAGGAATTGAGAGTACATACACAGTTACATTAGAAGAAGACGACGATAATTTTGCTTATGTATTTTCTCCAAATGGATTTAGTAGAAATCCTAACTTAAAATTATATAGAGGACAGACTTATAAATTTGAAATAGATACTCCGGGTCATCCTATGGCATTTGCGTTATCACGAACTTTTACACCCGGGTCAGCATTACTAACTGGCAGAAGAGATGATTCAAGTGGCCCCGATTTATATAATTCAGTTATATATAACGAAGAGGGTGCTGTGTCTGAACCAGGTGATTTTTTTGTAATACCTGCAGACGGTATAGTTAGTTTTCAAGACGATGCTGAAAATATTTCTACACTTTATCCAGATGGAATAAGAAAACTGAATGAAGACGATGAAGAAATTGCAACTTTATATATCGAAAAGGGAACTATAGAATTTACTATTCCTGATAATGCGCCTGATAAATTATTTTACATATCAAAAAATGATGTGAATACTAGTGGCAATATCCGAGTATATGATATTGAAGAAAATACAACTATCGATATAGCAGCAGAAATATTAGGTAAAAAAGAATATACAACAAAAGATGGCTGGAGTGTTTCAAATGGAATGAAAGTATACTTCCTTGGGGATACAGTGCCACAAAGTTACGAAACAGGTCAGTATTATGTTGAGGGTGTTGGTGACAAGATTAGATTAGTAAACACTATAGATTTAATTATTCCTGCATCATATTCTGAAAATAAATTAGTGCCGTTTGACTCCCAAGGATTTGATATATTACCATGGAGTAATAATAATTCATATCCTGCAACAAAAGATTATATTGTTTCTAATCGTGCAGCAATTGATAAAAACGCCTGGTCTAGATATAATAGATGGATTCATAGAGATGTTATAGATAAAAGTGCTGAAATTAATTTAACACAAGTTAATATTGATGAAGATGCTAGAGCTAAACGTCCTATTATTGAATTTGAATCAGGATTAAAATTATTTAATTTTGGAACATTTGCAAAAAAAGATATTGATCTTATTGATGATTTTACAACAGATGTATTTTCTATTATAGAAGGCTCATCTGGCTATAATATCGACGGTGTTGACATAACTGAAGGTATGAGAATACTTTTTACTGCTGATACAGATATACTTGTCAAAGACAAAATATACACTGTAAAGTTTTTGAACTTCCAAGGTTATAGACAAATAAGTTTATTTGAAACTGATGACTCTAATCCATTAGATTTAGAAACTGTTTTAGTTACAAAGGGTACTAATAATGCAGGTAAAAGTTATCATTTTACTAATAACAAATGGAATCTAGGACAATTAAAAACAAAAACTAACCAGCCTCCTAAATTTGATTTATGTTGTCCTAATGGAAACGATTTTGGCGACTCTACTATATTTGAAGGTTCAAATTTTACAGGAACAAAGCTTTTTAGTTATAGAGAAGGAACCGGAACTCCTGATGAAGAATTAGGATTTCCTTTAAGCTATAGAACTATAGATAATAGTGGCGATATTGTGTTTGACTTTAATTTATTATCAGATACATTTACTATACAAAGTGAAACTGGTACTAGTACAGTCTATACAGATAATGCATATTTAAGAAAATATACAAGTCGAGAAGATTTTAAATATCAAAACGGCTGGGCATCTCAACCTACAATAACAAAACAGTATGTTATTAGACAATATACATCTACATTACAACAAAATAATAACTTTGAAATTGATGTTTACGAAAATTCAACTTTGCTAACAGATTTAAAAGTCAAGGTATTTGTTAATGACAGATTTCAAAAAGAAAATGTAGATTATCAAATAGATAGAATTAATAAAAAAACTTTTGTAACATTTACAAATGATTTAAAAGAAAATCAAATTGTAATTATAAAAACTTTATCAAATAGTCCTAAATCTAAAAATGGATTTTATGAAATACCTAATAACTTAGAAAGAAATCCATTAAATGAAAATGTAGTTGATTTTACATTAGGAGAAGTTGTAGACCATGTCAATACAATGATAGGTGAAATTCCTAAATTTGACGGTACATATCCTGGAAAAAGTAATTTAAGAGATTTAGGAGATCTTGATAAGTTTGGTACTAGATTTATGAAACATTCTGGACCTGTAAATTTAGCAAATTATCATTTAAATTCTCAAGAACATAACATTGTAAGTGCTTTACGATTTTCTAAACAAGAGTATGCAAAATTTAAAAGACAGCTTATACAAACTTCTACAAAATTAGGATATTCAGGGCCAGTAATACAGCATTTAAATAAAATATTATTAGAAATTAATAAAGATAAAACATCTAATATGCCATTTTATTTTAGTGATATGATATCTTATAATACAGGTAAACGATTAGTTTACGAAGTACTAGATGACTCAAATCCGTTTTTTGCAATAAGCAACGCTTATGACGACAGCATAATAAGCACTACTGCGGTTAATGTTTATTTGAACGGTACTCAATTATTAAAAGGACGTGATTATACATTTAGTTCTGAAGGATTTGCTGTTATCGTAGCCGATAAAGAAGTTGGCGATACTATTGAAATTTATGAGTATAGTTCGACAGATGGATCGTATGTTCCGCCTACACCTACAAAATTAGGATTATATCCTAGTTACGAACCAAAAATTTATATTGATGATAGATTTAGAGAACCTACACGAGTAATACAAGGACACGACGGAAGTATTACTGTAGCATTTAACGACTATCGAGATGATTTATTATTAGAATTTGAAAAACGAATATTTAATAATATTAAAGTAGATTATAATCCTAATATCTTTGACATTAATGATTATGTTGGAGGATTTTATAGAGATACTAAATTTACTAAACAGGAAATAGATAATACATTATTGATTGATTTCTTGCAATGGAATCAAATAGTTGATGAAGATTATACAGAAAATAGTTTTTATAATAGATCAGATAAATTTTTAATAAATTATTCTTCAATGACCGGACCTAATGATGAAACCTTGCCAGGATTTTGGAGAGGTATTTATAAGCAAGCATATGATACAGATCGACCACACAGTCATCCATGGGAAATGATAGGGTTTACAATCAAACCTTCTTGGTGGGACGAAGTTTATGGAGTAGCTCCGTATACAAAAAATAATTTAGTATTATGGGAAGATTTACAAGAAGGCTTGATAAGAGAGCCAGGAAAATTACCTATTAGAAATCCAAAATATATAAGACCGGGATTAGTATCTCATATTCCTGTAGACGATAGAGGAAATTTAACTGCTCCGTTAGAAAGTAATTTTGCAAAGAATTATGTTGCAAGTTATACACGTCAACGATTTACATTTGGAGATTCTGCTCCAGTAGAAGCAGCATGGAGAAATTCAAGCGAATATCCTTTTGCAATACTTCTTAGTTACTTACTAAATCAACCAGCTAAAGTACTTGGTACTGCTTTTGATATTTCTAGAATGTCTAGAAATTTCTGCGGACAATTAGTTTACACTCCTACAGGAAAAAGTATAGAATTAGAAAAAATTAAATTTCCTAATACGTATAATGATGATGAAAGAATTTATACAAGTGGGTTAGTGAATTACCAGTATAATTATATTTCAGGTTATGTAACAAAAGTATACGAAGATTATACTAACAATGTTAAATCAATTAAAAACAAAATGGGTTTTAAAATAGCTGGGTTTAGTAATAAAGATAAGTTTAAATTAATACTAGACAGTAGAACACCTTATAATCAAGGTAATGTATTTGTACCTGAAGAAAACTATAAAATATTCTTACATAAAAGTACACCGATCGATATTGCTAGTTACAGTGGTGTAATTGTAGAAAAAAGTGCATCTGGTTATATAATTAAAGGTTATGATCCGGCTAAACCGCAATTTTCATATTATAAACCGATTACTTCATTTTCAGATCCGGCAATTTCGGTAGGAGGAGTTAGCGAAGAATTTGTTAAGTGGCAACCGGAAAAAAATTATTATAAAGGTCAAGTTGTCGAAGACGGAACAGTATTTTATAGAGTAATAAAAAATTATAAAAGTAATGCGCAATTTGATGATACTAATTTAGCTCGACTTTCCGAAGCACCAGTTGTAGGTGGAAAATCTGCAACCGTAGCGCAAAAATTTAGTTCTATTACAAGTTATCTTAACTACGGTGAAACATTAAGAACTAGTCAAGAAGTAGTAGACTTTTTAATAGGTTATGGAGAATATTTAAATAAACTAGGCTTCAAGTTTGAACAATTTGCTGGCTCTAATAATATTAAAAACTGGACATATGCAGTAAGAGAATTTTTATTCTGGACAACTCAAAACTGGGCACCAGGAAATGCATTATCTATAAGTCCTAGTGCAGAATTAATAGATTTTGAAAGAGCTTTTGTAACCGTAGATAATCTTAATAATAATTTTTATGATTATGGATTAATTCTAAATGCAGATGGCAATCAAATTAAATCAGATATTAGTAGAATAGCTAGATCCGCGACGGGATTTAGCATAGGATTAGCAAACACTGAAGACGGAGTATATCACATAAAACTTCCTCTCGTGCAAAAAGAGCATGTTGTGCTGCTAGATAATACTACACAATTTAGCGATATTATATATAAACCGTCTACAGGTTATAGACAAGAAAGAATAAAAGTTTCAGGATACAGAAGCGATAAATGGAATGGTACACTTAATGCACCTGGGTTTGTTTTCGACGATGCAAAAGTAACTGAATGGCAAGAATGGCAAGATTATGTTATCGGTGATTTGATAAAATATAAAGAATTTTATTATGTAGCTTTAGAAAATATTCCTGGTAATGAAACATTTAGTACATCTAAATGGCAAATACTCGATGAAAGACCAAAATCACAGTTACTTACAAATTTTGATTATAGAATTAGTGAATTTACAGATTTTTATGATTTAGATAGTGACAATTTTGATATAGAAAAACAAAAACTTGCTCAACATCTATTAGGATATCAAAATAGAAAATATTTGTCAAATATAATCAACGATGATGTTAGTCAGTATAAATTCTATCAAGGATTTATACAAGAAAAAGGCACAAAAAATGCACTTGATAAATTATTTGATGCACTGAATACAGCAGACAAAGATAGTTTAGAGTTCTATGAAGAATGGGCAATTCAAGTAGGCAGATACGGATCAGTTGATAAAAAAGAAGAATTAGAAATTGTATTAGATGAACAGAGTATGCTACTTTCGCCGCAACCTATTGAACTTGTTGATTATCTACCACAAGATAATACAGATAAAGTTTATAGACAACGTCCGTTTGAGCTATATCACAAATCAAAAAATTATAACAATTCACCATTCCCTACAACGGCTAAATTTGACGAGTATATAAAATCTAGCGGATATGTATATAATGGAGACGTAGATTTTAAAGTAGTAAATTTTGAAGACATAATTTATGCTAACGTAAATCAATTAATAGAAGATCAATATATTTGGTCTCCTATTGATAATAATACTTGGAATGTTCATCAATTTACAAGATTAAATCTAACATTAGTTGGAACATCAGAAGTTAATTTAAATCTTACTACTACTCCAGACTCGGATTATCCGTTAGTAAGATTTACGTTTAATAAATTTCCTACAGATATTGCAATAGGCGATTATATTTCTGTTATTAATGCAGAACTATTTGGTATAGTAAATTTCTACAAAGTAATACAAAAAAATAGAAATGACGTGATAGTTGAATGGCCGTTACAAAAAGATTTTCCAGAGTTTGTAGATGTTGATCATAACGATGATTTAGATTTAAAAGTAGTCGGACTACGATCAGTAAGAAGTACAGATTTAGATAGTGCAAATGCTATCCTACAACAAAATAAAGCACTTAATCAACAGATTTGGGTAGATGATATTGACGGAGATTCTAACTGGGGAGTATATAGAAATGAAGAAGTATACAATCTACAAAGTAGTGTAGAAAATCCTACAACTGACGACGGCTCCTTTCATGATTATGCATCGACATTAGATGTAACATCTAATAACAGAAATATGGTTGTAGGATCTCCTAAAGAATTAGATGGTAGAGTACACGTTTATCGTAGATCAAATGATATTAGTTCATGGACCTTAGATCAAACTTTAACATCAGGTGGAGATATTTTTAGTAGTGATGAGGCAGAATCAGGATACGGTACTTCGGTTGCATATACACCTGACGGAAATTATTTGTTTGTAGGCTCTCCAACAGCGTCAAATGTAAGAACTAGATATAAAGAAAACTTTGATCCATTTTTGCCATATAGTAAATCTGATATTGTAAATTATAAAGAAAGTTTATGGAGAGCAAATAGAGATATTTTACCAGCAATCGGCAGCCAGTCGTATAACACTTTCGGTAGTTACACTGATTTTATTAATGACGATACAGTTGATAGTACATTATTAGCATTATTAATTACTGGAACTCCTGGTCTTAATAATAACTATGTCAATAACCCTGAGACAGGAAGAGGACATGTATTAGTTAGAGCACCTCTACAACAGTATCTTGCATCATCAGTTGGAGACACTATACATTTACAATATAATTTATATTCGAAAAACAATCCAAATATAAATGATGCATACGAGCCATGGAATAACTTATTAGATATTAAAGCTACAGACTTAACAGGTGCGTTTGAAATTAAAAACAAGGTAGAAGTTATAGTACGTATCCCGGAATATACTGTTCTTCCAATAATAGGAGATTTTTTAGAAACTACAACAGCAGCCGGAACAGTTGTTTTTGTAGGAGAACAAGGCGGAACTACTGTTTTATATCTAGAAAATACAACCGGAGTTTTTGAACAAACAGGAGTTATGTTTGTAAATGATGATAACCTAGTTGGTACATATTCATTAATAGCAGAAAATCTTACACCTGATGTAGTAGGAGGATTTTGGCTTATTGAAACAGACCCTTATAATAATGGTACTGAGTTTTATGATACTGGAAATGGTTTAGTATATGTAGACTTAGTAAGATCTGAAGAATCTAGAGTTAAGAATCAATATTTTAATTTACTTAATACAACATCTACAATAGGCGATTATACAGGAATAAAAAAACAAGCAAGTCAAATATTAAATTTATCTTATTCAGGAAATCCTTATAATACCCCAGCAGATTATCCTGCAGATATATTTGTATTTAGAACTCCAAACACTGATGAATTTAATTCTATAGTTTCAGGAGAAAGTATAAAATTAGAACTACAGTCAAACGAAAACTTTACTACTGATTTAACACAATTTGGATTTCAAGATAGTATTATAAATAAATCTCATGATGTATTTGATATCTGGGATGGATTTATTGAATTTGAATATTCAGAATTTGATTTTAATGGAGATCCATTTGAACCGCAGGCTAGATATCATTATGTAGGAAATGTTCTTACAGAAAGACCAAATGGTGGAGATATAATTGTTGATAAACAAATACCTTTTAATGAATTTGGCGGACTTGCATTAACCAGTTACAATACCAGTGCAGCAGAAGTAATGTTCTATCAAAGAGATTTCCTACGTGTAAGAGTGTATGTAAAAATCCTACAAGAGTACGACGGTACTACCTATGGCGGAAACTTTGAATTATACAATACTAATATTGCTAGATATGAATTTACTAGATTAGGTAATGACTTATATAGAGGAGCAGCTGATCCAGATAGAGATATGGGAGTTATTGATAGTGTTGATGTAGGATTTTCACTTGTAAACACAGCTGATAATATAGGCAAACTTTTTGTTGTAAAAAATAACGTAATAAATGATTCAACAGGAACATTCTTTATGCCACTTGTGGAGAATGCAGACTTAGTAAATGACGAATACTGGTTATATAATGAGCAAACTAGAAGTGGTGATTCGAGAAGTGCAAGTTTACCTAGTTCGTTTAATAAAGATTATACACAAGTATATAACATACCGGTTGATAGTTTTGGCGAAAAGAAATTTGATAATGAAGGTGTTATATCTGTATATAGACGTAGTGAAAACGGCGCATATACATACATTAGAAGTATAGTTTCTAGGTATAGAGGAAATGACAGAAAGTTTGGATCTAGAATAAATGTAAAACAAGTTAATAGTAAATATTATATTTCTGTAAGTTCAGAAGGCGACGAGTCTTTAAATAACTTTGGTACTATAGAATTTTTAACACATGGTCTTGATGATGAGCAATCATTAAGATATCGCGGTAAGTTTGATTTAAACTTAGATTATGTGCAAGGAGATATTGTAGTATTTAGAGGTGAATACTACGAAACATTAATTAATTTTATTCAAGATATTAATAATCCTATATTAGTTACAAATAATTTATACTGGAAAAATATAAGCTTTGTTTACGGTATTGATAAAGATTATAGAGGAGAATATGATCCTGTAATACCATACAGAGCTGGTGAAATAGTAAAATATGATGGTCCTGATAGCGGAAACAATAGGTTATTTGTTGCAAAAACTAACATTTCGGCAAATTCGTCATTTAACTATTTTCAATGGGATATTGTTCCAACTGGAATCGATTATTTAGGTTACATTCCTAACAATAGTGGATTTGTTGCATATGATTTTGCAGATTTTGATAAAAATGCATCGTATAATGTTGATTCGATTGTAGTGTATAACGAAAAACTGTATAAAGCAAATGATGATATAACTCCTAATAGTATTGAATTAAATCGCAGGTTTAATCCAAATGAATGGACAGAGCAATTTAATGCTAAAGATGAAGTATTTTTTGATCCAGAAACTAACATAATTAGATTTGGTGAAAAATTTGAATTAAGTACTACAGGTGACGTTCTAATTACAACTAGTACACAAGAAACAAATTCAACTCCTGAAACTATAGTTTTAGTATATAGAAAGATTAATGATAAATTTTATTTAGATCAGTCTATCTATCCAGATATACCAAATACCGGTTTTGCTAATTCTATATCAATCAGTCCAGACGGAAACACTATAGCAATCGGCGAACCATTTGATGATATTAATAAAATAGATCAAGGTAAGGTCCATGTATATCAGTTTAATGGAACAAGATTTACAAAAGGTCAAATGCTATATAGTCCTAGCAATGAAGAATCTGAATTGTTTGGCTTTACTGTAGCTGCAACTAATAATGGCATTTTTATTACTAGTGCAAACGGCGATAGTGTAATACCTACTATTTTTGATACAGGCGAAACTGCGTTTGATAATAACTTTACTAGATTTGCAGGTTCTAATAAAGATTCGGGTGTAGTTTATCACTATGAAAAAATTGAACAGAAATATCTTTTTGCAGAAGATCTAGTCTTACGTGATAAAGATGCAATATTGTTAGGTGAAAATTTAAAAATTAATAATAATCATGTCTATATGGGTATGACAAATATGATCTTAAACGATTACGATGTATTTTCAAAAAATAAATCGTACAAAAAAGGCTCTATAGTAGAATATGACGGTATAGCATATGTTGCTAACGCTGATATTACTCCAGGCTTAGTTATTGAAGATAGAGACTTTGATAATACAGAGTGGACACGTACTGCTCCTATTATATTGCCAGACGGAACATTAAATCAAAAGTCTAGAGGAACAGTTTTAGAATATCGTAAAGATTCGGGTAAAACAGCATGGACTAAAACAAGAGAAAAAATTGCTCCAGTTGATACAAGTAAAATTGAAAATATTTTCCTTTATAACAAAAGAACAGATCAAATACTAACTTACTTAGATTGGATAGATCCGATACAAGGAAAAATTGCAGGTCCTGCAGAACAAGAATTAACATATAAGATTCCGTTTGATCCTGCTCGATATAATGTAAGTGCAGTTGCAGGTGTATACGATGAAGAGAAATTTTGGGCTGAAGAAAACGTTGGAAAATTATGGTGGGACATTAGCGAAGCTAGATTTACATACCCTTATCAAGGCGACACGATTTATCAAAATGGTGCATTTAATAAATTAGAATTTAATACAAGTGTAGATGTATACGAATGGGTAGAATCAGAATTTACACCTAGTGAGTATGACGAAATTGCTGATACCGAAGAAGGATTATTAAAAGGCGTCAGCGGCCAGAGTATATACAGTGATGCAATCTATACACAAAAAACGTTTTATGATTCTGTATCTAATGCATATTTTGTTAAAAACTACTTCTGGGTAAAGAACAAAGCAACAGTTCCGTCTTTAGAAGATAGAACAATTAGTGCATTAGATGTTACAAAATTAATTACTAATCCTTCTGCACAAGGGTATCGACATGTAAACTTTCTTTCAGCTAATCGACTAACAATGCACAATATTAGTTCTTTTATTAATAACAAAGATATTGTTTTATCGATAAGATGGACTGAAGATACAATAGACCAAAATGTACATAATCAGTATCAGATTATAAGTGAAGGTCTTGAAACAAGTAGATTGAATACAGAAATAGAACAAAAATGGTTTGATAGTCTTGTTGGATATGATACAAATCTTAAAGTAGTTCCGGATATCACACTTTCTCCAAAATATAGATATGGAAACAAATTTAGACCAAGACAAAGTATGTTTGTTAACCGTGAAGAAGCATTGAAGCAAGTAATAGAACGTGTGAATATGATACTCAAAAAGAATATCATTGCTGATTTATATAATTTAAGTCCATTATCACAAGCACAAGTTGCACCTACTCAATTAAGTAGTCAATATGATGCAGTAATTGATACAACATCAGAATTACAATTTGTAGGTATATCGAAAGCAGAACAGGCAATACTTGAACCTGTTATACAAAATGGTAGAATTGTAAGAGTTAGAATTATAAATCCTGGTAGAGGCTACAAAGTTGCTCCTACATATTCTATTATAGGTAACGGTAATGGTGCCTCTTTTGATATTACAATTAATAATCTAGGACAAATTACAAATATAAATGTAGAATCACAAGGTAATAATTATGAAAGCAATACATTAATAAGTGTTAGACCATTTTCTGTATTAGTTAATAATGATTCAACAGTATTCGGCAAGTGGTCAATTTATAGATTAAACTATGATGAAAAAACCTGGTTTAGATATCAAGTACAAGAATTTGATGTTAACTTATTTTGGAATTATATTGATTGGTACCAAGAAGGTATAAATGAATTTACTGATATCGATTACGAAGTAGACCAAAGTTATGAATTATTAGGATTAGAGGCTACAATAGGCGATACAGTAAAAATTGCTAATATTAGTACAGGCGGTTGGTTATTATTGCGTAAAATAGCAAATGAATCTGTAGATGACTATACAGTAAATTATGAAACTATAGGCAGACAAAACGGTTCTATACAATTCTCAGATGCATTATATGATTTAGCAGGTAACTCTATCGGATATGACAATCGTTCATACGATAGTTATTTTTACGATTCTCAGCCTATTAAAGAAACAAGAATTATATTAGAAACAATAAGAGATAATTTGTTTGTAGATAACTTATCTGTAGAATATAATAAGTTATGGTTTGCAAGTTTAAGATATATATTCTCAGAACAAAATAATGTAGATTGGGCATTTAAGACTAGCTTTATAAAAGGTAAACATAATAAAGGAGTTTTAGATCAGCCTAGAAACTTCCAAAACAATACTTTACCAAGTTATACAGATTTTATTAATGAAGCAAAACCATATAGTTCGACTATACGAGAATTTGTAACAGATTATGATGCTTTTGATAATACAAGAAGCTCCACAACAGATTTTGATTTACCTCCTTTTTATTCTGAAAATACAAAAAGTATACAAACTTCTAAAGTTAAAGCACAAGAAACACAACTTATAGGCATAGATGATATTATGCTCGAGTATCCAAGGAAGCACTGGTTAGATAATGTAGGATACGAAATTACACAAATTAAAATAGCAAATCCAGGATCAGGATATCTTACAAAGCCAAAAGTTATTATAACCGGCGGCGGCGGCCAGAATGCAACAGCCGAAGCTTATATAAGCCAAGGAAAAATTGTAGAAATCAAAGTTACTAATGCTGGATCAGGATACATATCTAAACCAGATATTGAAATTATAGGCTCACAAGAAGACGATGGTACATCTGCAACAGCAAGTGTAATTTTAGGTAACGGTCTTGCACGTACAGCAAATATTAAAGTAAAATTTGATAGAATTAGTGGCAACGTATATATTGCTGAATTAACTGAATCAGAAACTTACTACGGAACAGGATCTAAATTTGTTTTTGACTTAAATTTTCCTATGGATCTAAATAATACCAAAGTAAAAGTATTAATAGATAATAAAGAACAATTAAGAAGTCGTTATACATTTGCAAATACAGAAAATTTAGATAAAACTTATACAAGAGAACAAGGACAAATAATATTTACTACTCCGCCTAATGTAGGTGCAGAAATTGTAATTGATTATTATAAGCCTATTAGTATGCTTACTGCACAAGATAGATTAGCATACGGATACAATCCTACTACAGGAATGTTTGGTATAGGTGAAAACAATGATGGTTCGATGAATTTTGCACAACTTATGGACGGTGTTGATTACGGCGGCGTTGAAGTAAGAAGTTTTGATTTTGAAGGACCTGCTGGTTGGGGATCTGGAGAATGGTATAGTACTTCATGGGACATATATGATAATACATATGAAGATGAAATATTTACATTTGACGGTTCAACTATTAGTATAAAATTAAGCCAGCCATTAGAACAAGATACAGAATATAATGTATATCTTAACGGTGTAAGAATTGATGATCCAAATTTTGATAGCGGCAAATTTGATTATACCGGTGTAATAATTAATAGCTTGATCGGCGACGGCACAACAGATACAATTTTCCTAGATGAGTTGGGTATTATTGTTGCTGATGGAGATGTATTAATTATAAGAAAAAATACAAGTGACGGCAGTGTTACTCCGGATACAGAAAGTTACGATACGGCACTTAGTGGCGGAGATTTAAACTATCAAACTGCCCAGGGTATAAATGCAGAAGATATTATTGTTGACGGTGACGGCTTTGTTACACCTACAACGTCTAAAGGTCCTGAAGAACTTGTTCCAGGACAACTAGTAGATACTCTTGATATTAAAGTATATCATAGAGAAGGTGACGGACAAGGAAAAATTTATTCACAAAGTTATAAAACTGACGGTACTGTAGAATTTAATTTAGAACTTACTCCTAGTACTAAAGATGCTGTAATAGTAAAATTAGATAATGTAATATTATCAAATGACAAGTATACTATTGATTTTGTTAATAACACAGTAACATTAAATGAAGTACCAGATAGTGAAAAAGAACTTAACATTATTACTATTAGTGCAGGACAACAAAAAATACTAACAGCTGATGCATTTGTCGGCGATGGCGTAAAATACGAAGTTATTGTTGATGTTGATTACACAGATCTATTAGATGTATTTGCAACTATTGACGGCGTACAAGTAAGCACTACTCTAGTAAATTACGACTCAACTGATAGTACCAACAAAAACTTAAAAGGAAATCTTTTAATACGATTTGATACTCCGCCTTCAGAGAATGCTCAGGTAAATTATATTGTATTTTATGATAACACAAAAATAAATTATAGTCAAGTTACAAAAGACGTATTTAAAGGTGATGGTTCGAGTGTATTATATAATTTAACACAATCTCCTTTGTATAAATTACCAACTCAACATAATACAATTATAAAAGTAGATAATAAAATATTAAATCCAGGATATAACAAACAGTTTGTTGTTGATTCTAATAATCGAATAGTTGAGTATGACGAATTAAGCGAAGAACTAGTAGGTACTACACAGTATAGTTTAGATTTGTTCCAGCAGCCCGGAGCATCTATTACTGTTAACGATTTACTTGTAATATTAAATGGAGAAACTATAACTTTCCCTGCACAGTGGAGATTTGATATATTTAATAATGCTATAGAATTAACACCTGGCACAGGAAATGAAGGTGATATTCTTGAAATATATGTTGTAACAGACGGCGAATATACAATAGATGGAACAGATGTAACATTTAAAGTGCCGCCCGCAGATAATAGTTTAATTGAAGTGATTAAATTTACAAATCACGATATATTACAAACTGAAAGAATCAATTTAGACGTTGTTGCTAGATCGATTATTTCCGAAGGTCAAGATGAGTTTGTAATTTATCATAGACTTACTAGAGGTGAAATTGAACTACGTTATCCTGCTATAGATGCACAATATGTTTGGGTAAGTATAAATGGTGAATTATTATCACCTACTGTAGATTATCATATAACTAGTGACTTGAAAAAAGTACAACTTTTAGAATTACCTAATCCTAACGATGTAATAGATATTATACATTTTGCTGCACCAGTAGTAACTAATACCTTTGCATTTAGACAGTTTAAAGATATGTTAAACAGAACACACTTTAAAAGATTAGATAGTGCTACTACTACATTATCACAAGATTTAAATTATTATGACTTGCGTATTGAAGTTATAGACGGAACTAAATTACCTGAACCTAATAAAGGTAAAAATATACCTGGTGTAATTTTTATTGAAGGCGAACGTATTGAATATCTAGTAAAAGAAGGTAATTTATTAAGACAGCTAAGACGAGGAACACTCGGTACTGGTACAAAGGATATAATCAATGCAGGAACTAATGTTTTTGATCAAGGAATATCAAAAACAATTCCGTACAGAGATCAAATAATTACACAAAACTTTACAACTGATGGCATATCGAGTAACTTTGCTTTAGATTTTGTGCCTAATAATTTAAATGAATTTGAAGTATTTTATGCGGGTAGAAGACTTAGAAAAAATGAAATAGATATTTTTGATCAAACATTGGCATTAGATTCGAGCGAAGGAGATGTTTTAACTCCAGGAGAATTTATATTACCAGAGTTTGACTTTACAGATAATACAAGACCACTAAGTCCAACTATAGGCACACAGCATATGCAAAGTGAATATATATTTACATGGAATGGAATATCTTGGAAATCAAATTCTTTAATACTAAATTTTGTACCACAAGAAAATTTACAAGTAACAGTAGTAAGAAAAATCGGAAAAACATGGACAACTCCTGGGGAATCACTTGTTGAATCTAATAATAATATAGCTAGATTCGTACGTGACAGTGACAGTGGGTTATTGGAATAAATACGTTGTAGGAAAACAAAAATGACAGATATTAATGATAAAAGTGGTATTCTTGTACAAGGACATATAAAGATCTTTGATCCAGAATCTAACGAGATTTTAATCGATAAGCGAAATGCAATCCACTATGAGAATATGAGTATTGCTCTTGCAGAAAGTTTAAGTAATGCAGGACAAGGTTTTATTAGTGAAATGAGTTTTGGAAGTGGTGGGACTAGTGTAGACCCAACTGGTATAATTACATATCTAACACCAAACACAACTGGAACTAATGCCAGTTTATATAGACAAACATTTAGCAAAATTGTAGATGACAGAAATGCTAATAATACAGATCCTGCACGTAATAAACTAGAAATTAGACACGTAAGTGGCACAAACTATACAGATGTTTTTGTATCATGCTTACTTGATTATGGCGAACCAGCTGGACAAGATGCATTTGATAATGCAAATACTCAAGAAAGTCCATTTGTGTTCGACGAGTTAGGATTACGTAGTTATAGTCCTACAGGCGACGGAAGATTAATAACACATGTTATCTTCCATCCTGTACAAAAAAGTTTAAACCGATTAATACAAATTGACTACACTGTAAGAATCCAAAGTTTGTCAGGAGTCTAATAAATGGCATATGAAATAAGATACACAGACGAAGCAAATAAAGGTGAAATAACAGTACAGGATAATACCATTAACACTGATACTAGTTTAAGCATTCCGGGTAGATTTAGAACTGACTACGGACAAGTAATAGGTGAAAATTTTTTACACTTGCTTGAAAACTTTGCAGCACCAAATGCTCCTGAAAGACCTGTAGAAGGTCAACTATGGTACGACAGTTCAGAGGGAGTAGATCAGCTTAAAATATATGACGGAACAAGCTGGCTTTCTGCTTCAGGTCTAAAAAAGGGAACGTCAGAACCGATTGCTAGTATATCTAATAGCGGTGACCTTTGGGTAGACACAGATAACCAACAATTATATTTATATACAGGCGCTGGCTGGGTATTAGTTGGCCCTAGTTTCTCAGATGGATTAGTTACAGGCGCAACTCCTGTAACATTAATAGGCCAAGATAATGTAGAATATACTGTATTAAAAATTGATATAAGAGATGTAACTGTAGGTATAATATCCAACGATGAATTTTTTCCTAAAACTACGATACAAGGGTTTACTGCCGGAATCAAAAAAGGATTTAATTTAAGTAATACAAACGATGCTTATAAATTTAATGGAGTTGCTGAGCAAGCATTAAATGTAAAAGTAACAAATGACCCTACTGATGGTACAAAAGTTGTTAGTGCAAATGACTTATTGCGTTCAGATTCTCCTAGTACAACAAATTTTAGTTTAAGAGTAAAAAATGATTTAGGATTAGAAGTCGGAACAACAGGACAACTTAAAATTCAAGCTGAAGGTAATCAAGGTATTATACAGCATACATCTTCGGGTAGTAATTTAGATATTAGAGTAAAAGATGGCGCAACTACTAAAACTGTTATTAGAGTTGATTCTTCGCAAAATGTAGGTATTAATAACTTAGATCCTGATCAAGCGTTAGATGTCATAGGTAATATACAATTAAGTCCTTCGTCGACAGACACTACATTAGGCAGGATAATTGTTAAGAATAGCGAAAACAGTCTTGCAGAAGATGAAGGGTCTATTACTACATTAGGCGGAATCGGTGTAGGTAGAAATATATATGTTAATGGCGATGCAATAATTAAAGGTGTACTTTCGTCAGGCAATATTTCACCGAGTGAAAATGGCGTATTTAATATAGGTACAAATATTAATAGATTTGATCAAATTTATGCTAACACATTTTTCGGTCAATTCCAAGGAAATTTAGACGGAACTGTATCGGGTAGATCTGGATCATCGGAGAGATTAACTACTGCTACAACTTTTAGAATGGAAGGCGATGTAAGTGCATCAAGTTTTTCCTTTGATGGTAAATCAGGAGAAAATACAAAAACATTTGTTACTACAGTTGGAGATGGATTCATATCTACAAAAGAAGAATTATTTTCTACTGATGATAGATTAGAAGTTTTAGTAAATAAAAATTACGGATCAGATCAAGGCATTTATAAAGTAAATAGACTTAATTTTTTAAGTGGATTACCTACTTTGCCGATTGGCATTATTTTGCCATTTGGTGGCGCCGAAGAACCAAATGGATGGTTACTTTGTGATGGAAGACAGGTTTTAAAATCAGAGTTTACTGCACTATTCCAAAAAATAGGATATTCGTTCTTAGATCCAGACTTCTTAGATGACGGCGGCGTGAACTTATTTGCATTACCTGATATGAGAGGTAGATTTCCTTTAGGTTTAGACAATATGAATGATAGTGCCGCGGGCAGAGTTACTAGTAGTGGTGCCACAGCAGTAGGCAACAATTTAGGTAACGAAAAAGCTACAATTGATGTTTCTAATTTACCTGAACACGAACACGATCTTAGAGGCGATGCAGGTTCACAATACTATGCAATTAGAGACAATACTGGTGCTCCATTAGATACTCAAGCTATTCAATATGATGCACCTACAGGGTCACAAGCCGGTCAAGCTTTGCCCTCAAGTGGCGGTATCAAAACTACACAAAATTTAGGTACGCCTATGGACATTATGAATCCTTACTTGGCATTAAATTATATTATCTATACTGGAAACTAATATGAGTTACAAACTTAATAAAACAAACGGATCGCTACTTACAGATTTAATTGATGGACAAATTGATACTTCGTCAACTAATCTTGTATTAGTTGGTCGAAACTATGAGGGATTTGGAGAATTTATAAATGAAAACTTTATAAAAGTTTTAGAAAATTTTTCAAACACTGCACCTCCTAGTAATCCTTTAGAAGGACAGCTATGGTGGGATGTAACTGGTAAAAGACTACAAGTATTTAATGGAGAAGAATGGAAAGTAAGTGGAGGACCATTTGTAACGCCAACTAGACCACAAATGGTTGCTGGCGACTTATGGATTAATTCAGAAACAAGACAGATTTATTTCTATGACGGTTCTAATTTAGTTCTTATAGGACCGGCGTACAGTTCCTTACAAGGTATTAGTGGATTTCAAATTGATTCTATTAAAGACGTTCAAAGTAGAGCAAGACCTGTTGCAAAAACATTTGTTGCAGGTAACTTAGTTTCTGTAACAAGTAATATAGACTTCACTCCAACGCCTGAGGAAAGAATTGCTGACCTTGTAACAGCATCTAATCCTACAGGAACAATTCGAAAAGGTGTAAATGTATTAGATACTACTAACTTTAAGTTTAGAGGAACAGCAACTTCGTCCGAAGCACTTATTAACGAAGCTGGTGATGTGCTAACAGCAAACCAGTTTCTTCCAAATGATGCTGCTGGTGAAACATCAGGCACACTAACTATCAGAAATAATGGTGGTATTATTATCGGTGCCGATCTTAACAATGTGCAAAAAATTGTAGGTACTACATATATTACTGAAAACCAACTTACAGATCACGATTATTCTATTAGAGTTAAAGGTACAGCATATGACACTGTATCTACTGATGCTTTATATATTGATTCTAGCGAAGCTAGAGTAGGTATTTTCAATGGTGCTCCTGAAGCAATGTTACATATCGGTGCACCGAATACTCCAGTAGGAGTTTCTACAGATGTTATTATAGAAGGAAACCTTACTGTAAGAGGAGAATCTACTTCAGTAGATGTAAACGTGCTAAAAGTACAAGATATTAATATAGAATTAGGTATTACTGAAGATAGTACACTTTTAGATGATCAATTCGTTGACGGCGGTGGCGTAATATTAAGAGCAAGCGGAGTTGAAAAGTCTATTTTATGGAATAGAGTAAACAATGCATGGACAAGTAATGTTAATTTTGACGTAGTTCAAGGCCGATCTTATAAAATTAACGGAGTTAATAAGATTTCTGCAGATAGTATAGATAACAGTGTTCTATATGCTGAAGGTCTTGTGAGAATAGGTACACTTCAATATTTAAATGTCGACAATATTAATTTAAACGCAGCAACTATTACTACAAGTTCACCGCTAAACATTACATCAACTGGCGCAATTACTGTTAACAATCAAAGAATGACAGGATTAGCTGATCCAACAAAACTTCAAGATGTTGCTACAAAAAATTATGTTGATATACAAAATAGAAGCGAACGTTTATCTCTAACACTAGATACTACAGGATTAACAGATAATCAAATCGGATATATTATGTCGAGTGTATATCCGGTATACGTTCCTGGTCAACCACAAATAGCAGAATACAGATTAAGAGAAGAAGGCACAGAAGCCTTTGTAGTTACACAAAACCTTGCAGGTTCTACTGCAACAAATATTGACATTGATTCTGTAAAAAATGTGTCGTTTGTTGCTGTTGACTCAAATGGCACACAAAACGAATCAGTTGTACAAGATATTAACTTCTTCCCTGCTACAGGAAACGTTGCAGTTAGCATATCTAGAGGATTGAAAAAGTTTACAGTAGTAGGAAATACGTGGCAATTTAGCAGTGATGTGTATACAGATTACACATTAGCGCCTGGTTGGCCTTAATAACAAAAATACGATAAATAATATAATACAGTCGAAGGGTAGAACTAAATGGCATATCAAATTGATAGATACAACAATACTATTTTAGCTGTTGTAGAAGATGGTACAATTGATACAACAACTGATCTAAAATTTATAGGTAAAAACTATGCAGGATACGGCGAAATTCAAAATGAAAACTTTTTGTATTTGCTAGAAAACTTTAGCGGCGCTAATCCACCACCGAGAGCAGTAAGCGGTCAAGGATGGTATGATAGTAATGCAACTAAATTAAAGTTTTATGATGGAAATAAATGGCGTACAACAGGAGGTTCTGAAACATCAGATACTGAACCTACAGGATTAGCAACTGGTGATTTTTGGTGGGATACTTTAAATGAACAATTGTATGTATATAACGGTACACGATTTATATTAATAGGTCCGCAAAATGCAGGCGAAGGTGTTACAACTATGTTAAGTGCTACCCTACTTGACACAGCAAGTAATCCACACTCTGTTATATTAGCGTATGTAAATGATGAAGTAATTCAAGTTGTAAGTGCTGACGAATTTGATATTGGCCCAGCAAACCCTATAACAGGATTTGATAGACTAAAACAAGGTATTACATTAGTTAATACTATGCTCGGATCCAACGGCATAACAAGCTCAAACCATAGATTTTACGGTACAGCATCTAATGCTGAAAATTTAGGCGGAATTTCAGCAGATAATTTTGTATCTAAAATTACTCCAGAGTTTAATGTAAGAAGTAAGTTTGTTGATGCTGGGCTTTCGATAGGCGGTTCATCAGGAGTATACAGTGAAGACTTCAAAATCTATGTTGACAGATTAGCTGGTCCTACTTTAAATCATGGAATATTACAACATGATACTGGAGCTTCAACAAAAATTTCTATAAAAACAAATGACAATCTAGGAGCATTAACAGATGTAGTTAGTATCGGAACAGTAAGCGGAACACAATTAGGTATAACACCGGGTGTTGATAATGCTTACATTTTAGGATCTAGCACTAGAAAATGGCAAACAGTATATGCAACACAATTTAATGGAATGGCATTAAATGCTCAAAATCTAAAATATGATAATTCAGATGCAAATTTAGCTGCAGGCTCCACAGCCTCTACACCGAATACTGTAGCAGTAAGAGACGCACAAGGCGACATATATGCAAATCTGTTTCAGGGTACTGCAACATCGGCTAGATATGCTGACTTAGCAGAAAAATATACAACAGCAGAAGAATTACCAGCAGGTACAGCAGTTGCAGTCGGCGGTGAAGCAGAAGTTAAACCAGCAAGTGCAAGCAATATGTGTATCGGAGTTGTTTCAACTGATCCAGCATATATGATGAACAGCGAAGCAGAAGGCCAGTACATTGGTCTTAAAGGACGTTTGCCAGTAAGAGTAAAAGGTCCAGTTTCAAAAGGTCAAGCAGTATATGCATGGGAAGATGGCGTAAGTACAACTATTGCTTCGTCGGCATTAGTGGGCATTGCACTTGAAAGCAATAATGATGAGGGCGAAAAACTAGTAGAGTGTGTATTAAAAGTATAAGGAAACGTTTATGGCCGTTAATAATTTAGTTACAGCAGCACGATATAATAATTTACAAGCAAGAGCTGAAACAATTTTAGGTTCAGGCGCAAATAATGAAGGTTATGGACAACTTTTACAAAGTTCTTCTGTTTTAACTAACACATTAGTACAAGCAAGTGATATGAATAGTTTATATACCGATATGATTAATGCTAGAGTACATCAAACAGGTACTATTCCTAATAGTATAGGACAACTTGTTGCAAACTTAGATGTCATTACAGATGACGATGATGCTCCGTATAATATAACTTCGTTTAGAGCATTTGAAGAATTAATGATCGATATTGAATCTGATAAATTTTTATTAAGCCCGCAACAGTCGACGGTACAGTCAGGATTAAGTGTAACAAGAACAACTTCTTGGAATGGTACAATACAACATGATTTTAATGTAGTTTTTGGCGGATATAACTTATCAGATGGCAGTTCGGTAACTCCTCAAGATCATATTAGACACTTCTTTAACAGCGGCGGCGAAATAAGAATTTCTAGTAATTTGAGTAATACTGTCGGAGCCAAAGGTTCTGATTGGGCAAGTATGTTAAGTAATACTGGTATAATTAGTTTTGATCATACATCAACAACACCAGCAGGTTCAGGTACAGGTTCACTAATTGGTTATTTTGATTTGACACCAGGATTTACAACAATTTTTCAAAAATCTGGTTCTTCTGTATATAGCGAAAACATATATAAAGTATCTGCAGGGGCCGTTGAAGGCTCGGCAACAATTAATTTTAGAGTTGAATATAATGATTTTGATACAGGTGATCCAAACTATGACGAAAATGTACAAGGATCTCTTTCAAATATAATACAAGTACAAAGAGCTTCAGGTGTACACGTTGATGTGCCTACTCCGCTGTTTACTACCATTTCGTATATTTAAATTCTAATCAGTTGACATATGCTATAAAATGTGCTATATAATATAGTAGGAATTGGAGAAGTTTTTTGGTATCGATTTTAGCAACAAGATATAATAATTTACAAAGTCGAATACAAGCTGTATACGGCAATGCAATTAGCTTATCTTCTGGCACCGGATATGGACAAACAGTTCGCTCGTCTCAAGTTGTTCCTCTTACATTTGTAGATAAAACTTTTGATCCGAGTACAGATGTAAACTATTCTACTGATACAATTACTATTAGCGGTCATAATTTAATTGACAAACAATTTGTAAGATATAATGCAAATGGAAATACTCCTATTGTAGAAGAAATGAATGAGCATTCTCATTATTATGTAAAAGTAATAGATGGAAATAATATACAATTATACTTAGATGAATCTTTTACTAGACAATTAAATTTTATTTCAGGTGCTTCTAATACACATATTTTAACAGAACTAGATGCAGAATCTGTAGAAGCTGAAGATTACTTTAATTTATATAAAGATATAGTAAGCGCACGTATACATCAAGTAGGACCTGCATTTACAATAGGTAATAGTGCAGCACTTGCAATCGGTGATGTAATTGCAGAACCATATTTACAAGATTTAGAAACACTTATGTCTAGTGTTGAAACTGATAGGGCATTAATTGCAGACCCGTCCCAGGTTTCAGAAGAAATATTAAGAGACGGGACTAATACTCCAGTAACTAGTGTTAGAACATCAGCATGGAACGGCACACGGTCACATGAAATAAATCTTACATTTCCTACACAAGGACAACAAACTGGATATTGGAATGCCGCTGGCGAGATAATTTTCACCCCATCGCTAACAGGGTATAGCGGATCTAAATCAGGTGATTGGTCTACAATGTTATCGGGTATAGGTTCTATAACTTTTGATAGAACAGGCGTAAACGTATCAGGTGTAGCAAACTTTGTTGATTCAACTATTACTCCTTATAATTTAACAACTAGCTATCAGTTATTAGCTGAAAGATTCGGAGCAAGTTATGCAAATAACAGATTTAGAATATACGCTAAAAGAAATTCTAATAATCAGTTAGGATTTAAAGTAGAGTTTGCTGACCTAGATAGTCCAGGTGGCTTTGGTGTTGATGAAAATGTTAATGGTACATTAACGAGTCTAGTAGAGCTTTATAGACCACTAGGTACAATGATTATTAACGGTGTAACATATAATACAGTAACATTTAATGTAACTGGGCTTACAGTACAATCTTTGTAGTCATTTATTGTTTGACAAATATATATTTCTGTTATATACTGTAACTACAGTTATATGGAGAAATATATGGACGAGCGTTTAGAAAAAGCACTAAACTTTTCTAATTACATGGTAACATTATCAAATCAAAAGCGTATTTTAAATGAACAATTTATAGAAAATACGTTGTATTATTATAATGGATGTCAGTTTACTGTAACTAAAGAATTAATAAATTTTGTAAATTTATTAAATGAAAACGACAATGACAATACAGTTTTAATAGATGATAATAATATACCTGTAAATGTAGATAATATAAATTCTTTCTTAGTTGATATACTCGATGTATACTTTTCTGCATCTAATACTTACCTAACCGAGTATAACAAATTAAAATCTCAAAGATCAGTAGAAAAATTAGTAGATTATGACTAAAGGTATATTATTATTTGCAAATAATAACGAAAAAGTAGATTATGTAAAGCAAGCAGCGTTTGTTGCCAAAAGGTGTAAAACTTATTTAGATCTTCCAGTATCCGTTGTGACAGATTCTGTAGGTTATGCAGAATCTTTTGAAGTTTTTGATAATGTTATTAAATTAAATGAAGAAAATTTAAAATCAAATATTAAAACTTATTTTGACGGTTCTTTATCTCAGTATCGACTTCCATGGCGCAATAATTCTCGAACTTTGTCATATGAGTTAAGTCCGTATGACGAAACAATTGTAATGGATACTGACATAATAATATGTAATGATAAATTAAAGGAAGCCTTTTCTAGCCTACAAGATTTTCAGATATATAAAGACTCTTTTGATTTAGCTGACTGGAGAGATCAATCTGAGTTTAAGCATATAAGTGATGCTAGTGTTGAGTTTTACTGGGCAACTATATTTTTCTTTAGGAAAACTAAAAATAATGACATATTTTTTAATTTAGCTAAACATATCGAACATAACTGGTGGCACTATAAATCTTCATATCAAGTACCAGCTCTGTTTAGAAACGATTTTGTTTTTAGTATTGCTATTCACATAATGAATGGATTTCAAAAAGGAACGTTTGCAGCACCGTTATCTGGTAGACTATATCATATTTTAGATAGAGATGTTGTAATAAAATTAGATAATAATGAGATTATATTTTTAATACAAAAAGAAAATTATACTGGAGAATATACACTTATTAAAACAAAAGATTTAACTATTCATGCTATGAATAAATTTAGTTTAGGTAGGGCTATTAATAAGGAGTTTGAAAATGACTAAGGGCATAGTAATGTTGGCACAGAATACAGATGAAACCGACTATGTCAAACAAGCATATTTAAATGCGTTAAGTATAATACATACTAATCCTAATACAAAAGTAAGCTTAATTACAAATGATCCTGTAGATAAAAACTATAAAAATATATTTGATAAAATAATTGATATTCCCTGGAATGATTCAGCTGTTAATGATACATGGAAAGTTTCAAATCGTTGGAAGATTTATCATGCATCACCATATGACGAAACTATTGTAATGGATACTGATATGATTGTATTACAAGACATTTCTTCGTGGTGGAAAATTTTAAATAATTATGAATTGTATTTTGTAAAAAATGTAAAAACATATAGAGGTGATCGTATACAAAATAGTTATTATAGAAAGGCATTTCAATTAAATGACTTACCTAATACATATGTAGGATTTCATTATTTTAAAAAATGTGATACTGCAATGAATTTTTATAAGATGTTAGAAATAGTTTGTAATAACTATGAAGCGTTTTATTTTAAATTTATATCAAAGAATACTCCTAAATTTTTAAGTATAGATGTAGCAGCATCGTTGGTTATTAAAATTCTTAATATCGAAGATCAAGTAACAAATGATAGAATAAGTATACCTACATTTACACATATGAAAAATAATGTACAGGGTTGGAAAAAGATAGCAGATACCTGGCAAGACAGAATTGACTATTTTGTAAATGATGAAGTAGAACTTATTGTCGGAAATTATATACAAACTGGAATATTTCATTATACTGAAAAAGATTTTTGTAACGATAAACTTATATCTCTTTATGAATCAAAGCGAGAAAATTAATGGATCTACTTGACCTTATAAAAAATACACAAGTTCCAAATAAAACTTTTGCATACTATGATACTAAATCAGGCGATGTATGGAAAGTTGGACCTGACGATAATGATAAAAATACTTCCAAAGTAGAAATTAATGAGTTAGAAGAAAAACAAATTAAATCAAAAGAAAAATCTCTAAATGATTTTTGTGTACAGTATAATAAAAAAGATAAATTGTATCAACTAATAAGTAAAACTGCTTCAGAAGATTTATTAAACTGGAATAATTTTAAAGAAATTTTGTTTAAAAAACACGGTGATATTACAATTGAACAAATAGTTGACTCAAAAGTATGGAAAATTACGATAGGCACAGAGTTTTATAATACTGTTATATCGAAGAATATAGGCAATCATAGACTTTTCAAATGTAGTATAACAAAAAGACATGATCCTCGTAAATTAATAAGACTTTTAGAGTTTGACCTTTATCAAACCTCTAAAGATTATAAAGACGAACATGTATACAAAGGTATTAAAGTAAAGGATAATAAAAAAGATTCAGTATACTACCCTGGAGATCATGTATTTCACAATAACAAAATTTATTGTTTAACTAATGATTATTTAGATATTGATTTAGATAAGGTTGTAATTGATAGTGTATTTACTAATAGGAAAGATACACCTACAGGCGGTTTATACATAAAGGACAATTTGATATGGTTAATTTTAGAGAAAAGAGAAGAAATTACTGCAAAAATTCCTTTCATATTTGATCAAGAATCTGACCTAGAACAATTAAGTATATATACAACAGTTGCATATGATTGTAATAGAAAGGCACAAAATGAATAACTTTAGAGTAGCAGACTGTGATATTATTTATTTGTCATATGATGAACCAAATGCAGAAAAAAACTATGCAGATTTGTGTAGTAAAGTTCCTTGGGCTAAACGTGTACACGGGGTAGAAGGATCAGATGCAGCGCATAAAGCATGTGCAAAACTAAGTGAAACAGAACGTTTTATTACAGTAGACGCCGATAATAAAATAGATGGTTCGTTTATAAATCAAGAAATACCGTTTGATCAATTATCTAATTTAGAAAATAGTGTAATAAGTTGGTGCGGCAAAAATATAATTAACGGGTTAATGTACGGCAACGGCGGCATAAAATGTTGGCCTAAAGATTATGTTCTTAATATGAAAACGCATGAAAATGCGCCAGACGATAATCCACATGCACAAGTAGACTTTTGTTGGGATTTAAATTATATTCAACAAAATAGTTGTTTTTCAACTGTGCATAATAATGCAACACCGCAGCAAGCATGGCGTGCAGGTTTCCGTGAAGGTGTTAAGATGACGCTGGACGAAGGTGTGCGTACTAGCAAATATGATTTAGTAAAAGGACATTGGAAAAATTTACAACGTTTATATATTTGGTTAATGATAGGTGCTGATGCAGAACATGGTGAATGGGCAATTCTCGGCGCCCGTGCAGGATTGCATATGACAATGTGTACAGATTGGGATTTTATAAATGTGAGAGATTTTGAATACTTAAATGATTTATGGAAAGTGTCTTTCGAATCAATTGAAGATGTTGATTATGAAATAGAAGAATATGGAATTAAATTAATTAATGAACTAAACATTCCTATTGCAGAACAGCCGTTGAATGCACAACAAAGTAAATTCTTTAAATCAGTTTACCAAAATCCATCTAGAAATTCTAGAAAACTTATAGATATCGAAAAGTAATGAGAAAATCAAAAACCTTTTGTGCTATGCCATTTATTAGTACTATGTTAAACACTGATGGTAAAATGCGTTATTGCTGTATTGCAAGCGGCCCAACAGCCTTTGCACGTAATGCAGATGGATCTCCTATGATGGTTGGCAAAAACAGTGTAGAAGATGCATGGAACAGTGAAGTTTTTAAAAATGCTAGAAAAGATATGCTCAACGGTGTTCAAGTAGAAGCGTGTAAGCATTGTTACAAACAAGAAAGTATAGGCTTAGATAGCTTTAGAACTAGAATGACTGCTGAGTGGCGTAATAGACTAGGACCCGAACTGCACAACTTTATTAATAGTGCAAAAGAAAATAACTACGAAGTAAAATTACCACCTGTATATTTAGATCTTAGACTAGGAAACTTGTGTAATCTTAAATGTCGTATGTGTAATCCGTTTAATAGCAGTCAAATTGCTAAAGAACACTTTAGCTCATACGAAAAAAGTGAAGAATACAAAGAATTTTGGAATAATAACTGGGGACCAAATCCTACTTTCTTAAAAGACAGCGACTTAAATTTTGATAGTAACTTTTTATGGAATGAGATTATAGGTCTTATTCCAAATTTAAGTAAAGTTTATATGACCGGCGGCGAGCCTACTCTTATAAACAACAATTATAGATTTATGGAAGAAATAGTTGCAGCAGGATATCAAGATAAGATTGAAATATTCTTTAACATTAACTGCACAAACGTAACTGATAAATTTTTAAGTCTAATTAGTAAGTTTTCTAACATAAAAATTAATTGTAGCCTAGATGGATACGAAAAAGTAAATGATTATATACGCTCGCCTAGCAAGTGGAAAAAAATTGATGAAAACTTTCAAAAGATTGCACAACTAAAAAATGTTAATTTAGACGTTTCACCAGTTGTACAAACTTATAATGTTTTAGATTGTCATAATATGCTATATTATGTAGATTCTATTAGTGAAAAATACGACAGGCCAATTGGCATTGACTATTTGATAAACGATCATCCGTTTTACTTAGATGTAACAATACTACCGCAGCATATTAGAGAAAAGGCTGCACTTAATTTAGAGTCGTATCAAGGTAAGCTATTAAATGAACCGAGAATTAAAACTACAATTCAGGGCATCATTAATCTAATGCGCAAAGAACAGCATCAAGATCATGAAACACTAATGAAAAACTTTTTAAATTATACTCGTATGCTAGACAAGACTAGAAACGAAAGTTTTAAAGATGCTATTCCTGAACTTGCAAAGGAACTAGGCGTTGAATAAGACTATTTGTTCATATCCTTTTTTTGCAGCGGCTATTAGGCCAAACGGCTTAACAATACCTTGCTGTAGATATCCTCACATTGACGAAGAAGATAGCTATGTTTGGAATGATCGTGTGCGTAATACAGCGCATTGGAAAGACATTAGAGATAAAATGCTATCTGGAGAATCTGTAGAAGGTTGTCACGGGTGCTATCAAGATGAGCGCAACGGCCTACGCAGTATGAGACAGCATAGTCTTTCAAAATTTACACCTACTGAAAATAAAACTGTGCCAGTACAACAATTAGAAGTAAGTTTTAGCAATCTATGTAACTTAGCATGTGCGCATTGTAGTGGATTTTTTAGTAGTAAATGGCAAGCTGAAGATAAAAAAGCAAATAGAGTAGAAACAAAGGGATTTTTAAAAAATGACTTTGATTTTGAAAAGTGGGATTTATTAGATGTAACTGATCTAAAGATTATAGGCGGCGAGCCTTTTATGGAAGGTGCTAAATTTAAGAAACTGTTACGTAGTTTAGATTTAACTAAAGTAAATTTACAAATTTGTACTAACGGAACTATATTACCTGATCAAGAACTAAAAGATTTAATCGAACAATGTAATAATGTATATTTGTGTGTAAGCATGGACGGTATATATACTGCAAACGATTGGTATAGATGGCCTTCTAAATTTGATGATTGTATTTCGATAATTAAAACATTTGAAGAATGGTGGCAACATAAAAGTAACGTGCATTTTATTATTCACACTGTAGTAAATTTAGTTAATGTATTAGAACTAGATAAATTGGTAGATTACATACACAATAATTTGCCTTTGTGGAAGGTAGAATGGGATTGGATTAGATGGCCGCATTGGCAACAACTAAGTTCGTTGCCTAGTAGTACCAAACATAATCTTATAGAAAAATTTAATCGGTTGAATTTAGACTATAACTATGCTATAATTGATAATCCCTACAAAGTTACGATCGAAAGATTAAGTGAGGATCAAATAGATAGCTGGCAGCTAGTAAAAGAAAATATTAGTAGTCTAGATAAAGAACGAAACTTAAACTTTTTAGAAATGGTACCTTCTTTTAAAGAGATATGGAATTTAAATGACTGAATCGAAAACATTTTGCGTTTTACCTTGGACACACATGGCTACATGGACTGACGGCAGTGCCTTACTATGCTGTGTTGCTAAGAACAGTTATAAGCATAACTTAAACGATCAAACAGTAAGTGAAATATGGAACAGCGAACATTGGAAAGATGCTCGAAAAAAGATGTTGTCTGGACAAAAAGTCATGGCATGCGAACACTGCTATAAAGAAGAATCAGCAGGCATCCGCAGTCATCGTATTAATGAAAATACATTATGGAAACGAGAACTAGGCGAGGATAAAATCAACAGTTTAGTTGAAGCTACACAAGAAGACGGCACACTCGAAGAAGATTTAGTAACACTAGACTTTAGATTAGGCAATACTTGTAATCTACAATGTGTGATGTGTAGGCCTCAAGACAGCAGTATGTGGTTAAATCCTGCTAAAAAACTAGCAGAAGAATTAAAGTCAGATGCAAAGTGGGATTGGAAGCACAAACTAGAAATTGATACTACAAAGTTCGAATGGTACAAAAAAGAAAAACTATGGCAAGACTTTGAGCCTATGTTTGCAAACATACGTCATATGATTTTTGCCGGTGGCGAACCTCTGCTTATAAAAGAACATCATAGAATGCTACGAAAACTTGTAGAGACAGGACATAGTAAGCATATTAATCTAAGATATCATACAAACGGTACAGTATTGCCAGAAGAAGTATTAGAACTTTGGAAAGAGTTTGGATATGTAGAACTAATGATTAGTATGGATGCCTGGGGCAAGCATCATGATTATGTGAGATATCCGGCTGACTGGAATGTTATACAAGAAAATCTAAATACATTAGATAATACACCTGATAATATTGAAGTAAAAATACTTTGCACAGTACATGCAATGAATATATTTTATATTCCAGACTTTGCTACATCGTTACTTGAACAAAACTTTAAAAAAATAGGTATAAGACACCATAATGGATTATTCCATGCAGGAACAGTACATTGGCCGAGATATCTTTGTACGCAAATGTTTCCTAAAGAAATAAAAGATAAAATAAAAGACAAATGGGCTAGCTTAAAATTGCCCGACAACAAACAATGGAATGAAAAGATTTCTCATCAAATAGATTTTATGTATCAAGAAGACTTGTCGGAGTTATATCCGCAATACCTAGATTATATTCAAGGTCTTGATAAGATTCGAAACACAAGTTTTCAAGATACATTTCCAGAGTTTCACAATATATTGGAGCAATATAATGGATAAGGTAGATAAGTTACGTAAAGAAATAATCGAAAGTGATACTTTTTGTTTTTATCCTTTTTTAGAACTAAGCACTAATCCTGCAGGACATGTAAAACCTTGCTGCTATTACGCTGATACATTAAAACCAGAACTTGACAGCGGCGTTGATGATCAGTTTGTTATATCTCACGGCAATACATTTGAAGAAGTTTGGAATAGCAATAGTTTAAAAGATATTAGAACTAAAATGCATAAAGGTGAAAAATTATCTGCATGTGACATTTGTTATAGAGATGGCATTGCAAGTATGAGACAACGGTCTGTTAATGAATATAAAAATAACAGAGAAGTGTTAAACAGAGTGAGCGATATATTAGATAACAACGGACACTCTGATAAGACTCCAAAGAGATTAGAACTAAAACCTAACAACTTATGTAACTTAAAATGTGTAATGTGCAACAGTTATGATAGCAGTCAGATAGCAAAAGAATTAAAAGCACTTGCAAAAACACATGGCGGAATTGAAGTTAATACAGGAAGATTTGAAAAGATATCAGACAAGCCTGGCATAATAGAAAACAACAAAGATTTTGCAGGAATAGATGTTCCAGACTGGAGTGATGACGAAAACATATGGAATAGTTTCTGTAAAATATTACCTGGCATAGAAACATTAAGTTTTGCCGGAGGCGAACCACCGTTAATGCCTTGGGTAAGCAAAGCACTACAATATGCAGTTGATAATGGGTTAAGTCAAAATATTAACGTACATGTTGCTACTAATTTAACAAACATACATCAGAGTTTTCTAGATTTTATGCCACATTTTAAAAAGTTTGAACTCATTGCTAGTATTGACGGTACGGAAAAAGTTCAAGAATATTGTAGATTTCCTAGTAAGTGGTCGGCACTTTCGACTAATTATAAAAAAGCAAAATCATATTTAAGTGCTAATAATGTTAAATTAACAACTAATATCACAGTAAATTTATTAAACGTATTAAATTTAACTGATTTGTTATATTGGATAGAAGAACAAAGTACAGAATATCCGTATTTCAAAGAATGGCCTTATAACATAAACTTACTTTACTTTCCAGAAGGACAGGCAGTAAATAATCTTTCTGAAAGAAATAAAATACTTGCAATAGATAGATTAGAAGAATATAAGAAAAACTCATTGATACTTAAAGAGTTTCCTGAAATTGTTCATAAAATAGATCTAGTAATACACGAAATACAAACTCCTCGTAATGAAAAGCACTTTGAAAGTTTTAAAAATAGAATAAAAGTATTAGATAATTTTAGAAAAATTGATCATAAACAATATATACCGGAGTTAGATTTATGAATTCTAAAGATGTTATTTGTCCATATCCCTGGACACATTTTAGCACACATACTGACGGCAGAATGAGAATCTGTTGTAATACTAGTACTAGTGGTGATATACTAGATTCAGACGGTAATCCTATATACATCGATGAAATAAAAAATATTAAAGATTATTTTAATCAAGATTTTTATAAAAATATACGCAAACAAATGTTAAATGGAGATAGGCCTAATATATGTAGTGCATGTTATTCTATAGAAGATAAAAATGGAACAAGTGTTCGTAATGGTGTTTTGCAATCTTTTGAAGTTGAAAAATTTACTGATAATACAGATTTAGAAACTGGAGAAATTATTAATTTATCAGTAGAAAGTCTAGATTTGTCTTGGAGCAATAAATGCAATCTACAATGTAAAATGTGCGGTCCTTGGGCATCAAATCAGCTTGAAACAGAATACAATGATTTGTATAAATTTTTTGAGCCTCTTGATAATAATAAATGGTCTTACAAAAATTTAAAAATAACATTAGATAAAATATCGGCTACTGTTACAGAATTACTAGTAACAGGCGGCGAACCTTTACTAAACAATGATTTTTTAGAATTTTGCGATTACTTACATAATAATGATTTAAGCAAAAATATTATATTTACGTTTCATACAAATTTAACTATTATGCCTAAGAAATTTTTTGACAGATTGTCTAAATTTAAAATGGTACGTATGCATATAAGTATAGATGCTGTAGGAGATTTATACGAATATGTAAGGTATCCAGGCAAATGGAGTGTTGTTGATAGGAACTTTAGGAAGTTAATAGAATTGATTGAAAATCATCCTACTTATGAAGTTGAAATACACACTGTATTTCAAACTTACGGAATTCATGGATTTGTAGATATATTAAAATACTTTAATCAGTTTTCGCATATAGAGAATTTTAGAACTATTCCGTATTTTATTTGGCCATATAGTCCGTCGCATTCTTGTACAAGTATATTAAGAAAGAAACATAAACAAAAACTTAAGAATCAAATACTTAAACATGCAGATAAAATGAAAAATGATCGAAACACATATCTTTATAACCAACTCATTGCATGTATTAATTTAATGGAAACTACAAAACCTAAAATGGAGATAGAACAGTTTAAAGCTCATGTTGAAAAACAAGACAATTATAGAAAACAAGATACAAAAAAATACCTACCGTGGTTATATCTTGACAAACAATAAAAAATAAAGTATAATAAAGTATGTATGATATAGTTTATATAAGTTATAAAGAAATTAATGCTGAACAGAACTGGAAAAGATTAAAAGAAGATTTTCCAACTGCAAAGCGTGTGCATGGTGTAAAAGGAATACATCAAGCACATATTGCCGCGGCTAAAAAATGCTTTACAAAAATGTTTTGGATTGTAGATGCAGATGCAAGAATTGTAGATGATTTTGATTTTAATTATGAAGTCCCGGAGCATCAGTTAGATCATGTGCATGTATGGAGAAGTCAAAATCCTATTAATGATCTTGTGTATGGGTACGGTGGCATAAAATTATTTCCACGTCAGGCAACAATTGACATGGATACCAGTAAGCCTGATATGACAACTAGTATTACAGATAAGTTTAAACCAATGCCTGAGATATCTAATATTACACAATATAATATATCACCTTTTGAAACATGGAAAAGTGCTTTTAGAGAGTGTGCTAAATTAAGTGCAAAAGTAATTGATAGACAAAAAGATGACGAAACAAATGAAAGACTTAAAATTTGGACTACGGTAGGCTCTGATAGAGACTTTGGAGAGTATGCTATCCAGGGTGCTATTCAAGGCACAAAATACGGTGAAAAACACTCACAATCGCCTGATGACTTGCGTAGAATAAATGACTTTGATTGGTTGCAGGAGCAGTTTGATGCTACAAACATTTGAGTTATTAGATAGATTTGAATTAATGTATCCTACTAAAAGTAAGCTTGCAGACTTACGTAGATCTTATATTGATAAAGATTTGTCTAGTATATTACGTTTAGTTACTGACAAAAACAAAGAAGATTTACGCAAATTAATAATGGAAGATAATACTTGGAAGTTATGGCTGTTATTAAATGAACAAATTGATACCCAATTTATTGCAGCTTTTAAAAGTTTTTTTGTAAATCATATTGATATTGACAATGATTGTTTTAGTAGAGGGCAATTACAAAGCAAACTATGGTTAATTGAACAATTAAAAAAAATAGATGTAGAACTTGGTACAGTATTTTTGTGTGCAGGATGGTATGGTACTCTTGCTACTATGATATTTGAAAGCGGTATTAAGGTAGATAAAATTCGTAGTTTTGACATTGACGAGACAACTGTTGATATAGCCGAGACCTTCAATAAACCTTGGTTTGCAAATCAATGGAAATTTAAAGCATTAGTAGAAGATATACAAGATATAAATTATAATGAACATACATGGCAGTATTGGTCTAACAAAAATAATAGAATGAGTTATCCTATTACAGATTCTCCTGATACAGTTATTAATACCAGTTGCGAGCATATAGAACACTTTGCCAACTGGTATGCAAAAATTCCAAATGGTAAATTAGTGGTGTTACAAAGCAATAACTATTATGAAGTAGAAGAACATGTAAATTGTGCAAAAGATGCTGAGGAATTTAGTTTATCTATACCTATGAATAATTGTCTTTATCTAGGAGAATTACAATTAGAAAAATACTCAAGGTTTATGAAAATTGGATATAAGTAAAAATGATTTACGAAATAACACTTGACTATAATACTGATATTTTTCTCAGTGCAGATTATAATGTACATAGTGGTAGTTGTATATCTCATCAAGTACATGAGCTTAAAGATTTACATGAAAGCTATGGCGGATTTCCAGATAGCTATGATATCGGTAATACTTTGATACGGCAACTTTGGTGGAACGAAAAACAAGTTGATTTTAAAGATTTAGGAAATCAATTACGGATGGAAGTTGTAACGGTAAGTACTATATTACAACCACCTGGTAATAGTATACCTATACATAGAGATACTTTTTTTCAAATTAACAAAAGGTTTCCAAATGATACTAGACGCAAAGTACGTGCAAACATTTATTTAGAAGACTGGAAAGTTGGACATTTTTTACAATATCAAATAAACAACGATTGGCATAGTAGCACACACTGGAAAGCAAACCAGGGATTTGTTTGGGATAGTAATCATTTGCATTTAAGTGCAAATGCTGGAATGAATAACAAATATACTTTACAAGTATCAGGATTTTTAAATGAAAACACTACGTGAGCTTAATTTACATAGTTGTTGCATACATAAAAAGTTTATAGATAGGCAAGATTTATTTGATAGGTTTTTTGAAATAAACAATTATATAGATATTTCAGCAGAACCATTAGAAGAATTAACTGTGCGACATAATATTAATTCTTCGGTAATTAATAATTCTAAAATATACTGTTCAAGTATATCTGCTGCATCGGATAATATAATTAATTTTCCTTTGTTTTGGATGTACGGACGTCCTTTAGTAGATTATGTTCCTAATAACTCTTATAAATTCATAACAATGAATGGAGCAGCTAGTACAACTAGATCTAAATTAATATCTAGGTTAAAATCTGCTGAGGTGCTAAATCAGGGCGTATATAGTTTGTGGCCAAATATATCTTTGCCTTCTGAGAAAGATGTTACTTCTCACTATCATGTTAAAAAAACACTGCCAAAAGAATGGTATCGTAGTTTGTATGAATTCCAAATAGAAACATGTAGTATATCAGGTGTTCCGTATTTGTTTATATCAGAAAAAACATTTAGACCATTATTAAGTGGAAAACCTTTTCTTAATTACGGTTATCCGGGTATGTACAAAAAATTAATAGAGTACGGATTTACCTTTGATTGTGATTTAAGTTTTGATGAAAATGTTGATAATAGATTTGATTTGTATATTAACGAGATAATTAGATTGATTAATACATCGATCGATGTTATAATAGTAAAAAATAATAAAAAAGTTGCTAGACAGTTGTATAATGATAATTTAAAAGATTTAAAAATATTTGAGGATCAATTAGAAAATTTAAAAGATATGATTTATCTTGACAAAGAAATGATAGAGTATTTAAAATGAATTTAGAAAAATTGTCACTTAGAGAATTGCAAATAGAAAGCGCAAGAGCATTAAGTACTATGGAAGCAACAAATAATAATATACATCAGTTTAATAAACTAGCACACCATAACAGTCAAAATTGGTATTGTGCTGTAATAGAATGGTATATAACCCAATATGGAGATTTGCCTAGTAAAGTAGGGCCTGGCAAAGATATAAAATTGGTATTAGCAGAATGATAGAAGAACAATCAGTTATAACATTTAAAGATGATATAGTAATTAAAAAAGTTAGAAATATCGAATGGCAAGAAATCGGTGAGCAATGGATTTTACACTATAAACAATTATCAGATATTAATCCTGCACTTGTAAAGGTTTTTGAATTAGTTGATCACGAAACATATACTATGGAAAGATTAGATATTGTTAATAATATTGAAAACATATTAAAACGAAAAGAATATTATCATTTAATAAACAAAAATGTAATTTGCGATATTATTACAACAGTTAATGATAGTTGGAGTCAAGCAATAGAAGCATCAAAGAAATTAGAAGATAATAAATTTTTTGTAAATTGTGACTTACAATTAGCAAATATGGTTTTAACAACAGATGGAAAAGTTCGAATAATTGATCCTGAATCGTATGTATTTGTTAATAATTTAGAATACACAGAAAAATACTACATGGCACAAATAAATCTAATGTCAAATTTACAAACATATTATTCAAGGTTAGATCATGTATAGTTATTATGATATAAAAACAATTCATTTAGAAAACACACAGAATTGTCAAGCCAACTGTCCTATGTGTGATCGTAATATGAGTGGCGAAGGACTAAATCCTCATATCGATCTTAGTGAGCTTACACTAGAAGATTGCAAACGTATATTTGAGCCTGAATTTATAAAACAGTTAGGTACTATGTATATGTGTGGTAACTTAGGCGATCCTATTGTTGCAAGAGACACACTTGATATATTCAAATACTTTAGACTACATAATCCTACAATGTGGTTAAGTATGAATACCAACGCCGGAGCAAAGAGTGTTGAATGGTGGTCAGAGCTTGCTCATGTTATTAATAACAAAGGCGCAGTTATATTCAGTGTAGACGGGTTGCGTGATACTAATCATCTTTATCGACAAGGCGTAAACTGGGACAATGTAGAGCGTAACATGCGGGCGTTTATAGATGCCGGCGGCAGAGCACGTTGGGACTTTTTAATATTTGAACATAATCAACATCAAGTAGAAGAAGCTGAAGCACTTGCTGAGAAATGGGGGTGTGAAAGATTTATACCTAAGAAGACAGGTAGATTTATTACAGCAAATAGCAAAAAGAAAGAATCACATCAAGCTAAAGATCGTAAAGGTAAAGAAACTACAGAACTTAAAAAACCAGATGCAAAATATCAAAACAAAGCATTAACAAAACAAGATATGTTACTTGAAAAATATGGTAGTATGGATGCATATTACGATGTAGTGCCTATCAACTGTAAAGTAAAGGATGAAGGTAGTTTGTTTATTACAGCAGAAGGACTTGCTATGCCTTGTTGTTGGACTGCTGGACGTATGTACAAATGGTGGCACAAAGATCCTAAGCAAGAACAAGTATGGGACTTTATCGATGCTGTAGGAGGCAAGGATGCAATCAATGCTAAAACGCACGGATTAAAGGCTGTATTTGAAACAGGTATATTTGACAACATAGAACGCAGCTGGAAAACAAAAAATTGTGATAACGGAAAATTAAAAGTTTGCTCAATGAAGTGCGGTGTTGAGTTTGATCCATTTTCCGAACAGTTTAAATAATGGTGTTATAAATATTTTAATGTTAAAAGATCTAAAAAAAGTCGAGCTTGAAATTACAAGTGATTGTAATGCAGCTTGTCCGGGTTGTGCTAGAACAATAAACATAGATACATTAGTAGTAAATAGTTTTTCATTGCAAGATTTGCAAAGACTATTTCCTGTTGATGACTATTCAGGGGTAGAATTCAAATTTTGCGGAGTATTAGGTGACCCTATTGTAAATCCTGATTGTTTAGAAATGACTAGATATCTTATTAGCTGTGGCGGCTATGTAGAGTATAGTACAAACGGAGGATACAATACTGTTGAATGGTGGAAAGAATTAGGATCTATTTCAGCAGAAAATCCTGGTAAGTTGCGTGTTCATTTTTGTGTAGATGGACATAAAGAAACAAATCACATATATCGTGTAAATACAAAATGGAATGTTGTAAAACGCAACATGGAAGCTTTTGCAAACACAGCAGCAAAAAAATCTGCAGGGTGGATATATATTGTATTTGATCATAACGAACATGAACTTGAAACTGCAAGAAAACATGCAGACTCGTTAGGTTTTGATTTTGCTATTCGTACCGGTATGCGTAATAGTTATCATGATTGGCTTGTTAAATTAGGTAAGAAAAATAAGCAAGCAGAAAAGACAATTACTACAACAGGTAAAAAACAACATAGTAAAGTAGATGTAGTCAAAGAATTAGACAATTTTATTGAAGAATATAAGCGCACAAAAGTTGATGAAGAAAAAATTTCAACTATAACTAATAGTATTACTTGTAAATATATACACGAAGGCGAAATTTTTATAGCAAATGATTTAACCTTATGGCCTTGTTGCTTTCTTTGGGATAACACGTTTGAAAACAAAGATAAAATATTAGAAAAATTATCTACACAAGGCGATGGATGGAATAGCTTAAAAGACAAAAGTATAGATGAAGTTTTAGAACATCCGTGGTATAAAAAACTATTAGCAGAAAGCTGGCATCCTTATAATGATTTACACTTACCTAGATGTATAAAAACTTGCGCAAAAAATAAAGCTTACCATAACGAAATTCAAGTGGAGTACAACAAATGAACGATCTTAATAAAATAAACGACCTTTATAATAGGTTACCTTATAATGACTTAGAATTTGACTGCTTTGAATTTCTTGAAAAAAGTTTAAATGATTACTACAAAAATAATCTGTTAGGTGACGATAATCATTACGAAGATTATGAAAAAATGACAGAAGATAGGAGCTCAGTCTTTAGTCAGTTGCAAGATAATTCTTACAAAAAAGGTTTAAAGACTCATAACATAAATGGATTGCTTATTCCATTTAATCCTGAGTGGTCAAGGGTAGGAATTAATTTAAGCGGCGGAGCAGATAGTGCTTTGCTTACATACATATTAGCAACAATTATAGAATCTAACAATTATAACAGTACAATAGATATAATTAATTACAAAAGATGTTGGGACAATAAACCATGGCAAGAAGATATTGCAGACAATGTTTATAAATGGTTAAAGAATAGATTTCCTAATATTATTGGCAAAAAAGAATCTGCATATATTCCACCTGAATTAGAACACGGCACAATAGGTGATATAATAGAAGGGCGTAGTGCAGATCAAATCCTTGTGGCTTCATTTAATAGATATATAGCATACAAAAATAAGTATTATGCATGTTTTAATGCTACTACAAAAAATCCTTCCTCTGATGATATTACAAGTGGAATGACTAATAGAGACAATGTACCTTATCTTATCAAAAAATTATGTTTTGTAAGAACTGATTCTGCACATTGGGTTATGGAACCATTTACATTAGTTGAAAAAGATTGGATAATTGAGCAATATAAGAATTTTGATATTATCGAATTACTTAACACTACTAGGAGTTGCGAAGGACCGTCATCAAATTACAAATTATTGGGTATGGATCATTTATGGTATTCCTATGTAAATAATAAAGATATTTCTGAATGTGGCGAATGTTTTTGGTGCCTTGAAAGAAATTGGGCTAAAGACAAGGCCGGTATAGAATGAGCAAACAGTATATTTGCAGTGAATTATTTAAAAGTATGGATTTAAGATTTATACAAAATAGTATAACGAACTGTTGCAAAGCAAACAAAGTTAGATTGAGTATAGAAGATTTTAAAGATCCTAATATTTTATTTAATAATGCTGAATTACAAAGCCGCAGAGAATCTATGGTACTTGATAATAAGCTGCCAGAATCGGGATGTAGTGGATGTATTAAATTTCTACCTCATAGTTTTTTTGATAATAGAAATCATTGGACAGATACATTTTTAAACGAAGATTTTAAACAAAAATTATTAACCGAAGATATTGTTAATAGATTTACTATCAATCTTAGCAGTGCGTGTGATTTAAAATGTGTATATTGCGCACCTAAAGACAGTTCGAGTTGGGCAAAAGAAGTAGGAGTTCCTACTATAAGACCTAACAGTGAATGGTTTAATGCAGCTTTTAATAATTTTATTACCTATTTAAAAAATAAAAAGTATGATCCTAATACGCCTTATTTCTTTATAATATCCGGCGGCGAGCCCACATACAATCCTCACAATCTTGAACTAATAAAACAAATTATTAGTATTGTACCTAATAAAAATTTAGAAATTGTACTTCATACAAATTTTAATACCAAAGAAAAAGTTTTTAACGAATACATTAAATTATTTAGAGATAATAAAGACGTACAATGTGGATTTACTGTTAGCCTTGATTCTGTAGAAGGTAGATCTGAAGCAATTAGACACGGCCTAAATTGGGAACGTGCTATGAAAAATTTAAACTTTGTTTTAGATAATAATTTTAGCAATATTAATGTTAGAATTGCTAACACTTTGAGTGTATATAGTGCTCCATATTTTAAAGATGATATAGAATTTTATCTAGACAATTTTGGAGAAGAAAAAACAAAAGAGTTTTTTCGTCCGGGCGAAGGATTTAATTATGCAGTAGAACCTGGTATGCATATTATGGGAATGCCCGAGCATTTTAAAGAAGATCAAAATAAAGCTATAGATTTTTGTAACAAAAATAAATTAAATTATCTAATACCGCACCTAGAAAAAATTCAAAATTTAATTGGTACAAAGATAAACGATTCTACAGCATACGATTATGATATAGCATATTCATATTTTAAAATTAAAAGACCAGAAACTGATTGGGACAGACTATTTCCACACATGCAAGGTATGATAGATGAATTATACGATATGTACCCTAATAAAGAACGTTATGTAT
>Ga0233438_10000387_pt1 | contig 58432 bp, 44 predicted proteins | sample SI_123_September_FD_182720 | JGI IMG/M metagenome (GOLD analysis project Ga0233438, IMG submission 182720) | Seawater microbial communities from Saanich Inlet, British Columbia, Canada - SI_123_September2016_10_MG | ecosystem: Environmental > Aquatic > Marine > Inlet | place: Canada: British...
TAGTGGAACTAGCCCTAAAATAGATTCTGAAATAAAGAATACAATTAAAATGCTATTTTTAGAAAATGTTTCTGTGAAATGACGTAAACCATCATTTATATTATAAATGTATTTATTAAAGATAAAAATTAGTAAGATTACTCCAATAATAGGAAGTATTGCATTTTTTAAACTTTTACCCACAAAAGAGTAGAAACCAGTTCTTTCATAGTATTTATGAACTAGTTCGAATTTTTTTCGATTTGATTTTGGTCTTTTTCTTCTTTTAATCATGCCCTTTTTTCCTCATCTCAAAGTAGCTTGTAAAAATACTGCATTAATCTCTAAATATTCTGTTAAATAGACATTAAAGTATATCTTGGTAATCACTAAATTTGTGACTTTTAGATAATTTATAATGATTTGGCTAACCGATAAAATAGAATTTCCAGATTATTCTTATTCAACAGAAAGTGGAATTCTTGCTTTGGGTGGAAGTTTGTCTGTTGAAAGATTAGTTTACGCTTATAAAAACGGTATTTTCCCTTGGTATTCAGAAGGAGAACCAATAGTTTGGTATTGCCCCTTAGAAAGAATGGTTTTATACCCAAATGATTTAAAAATATCTAAATCTATGCAAAATCTATTAAAAAAGAATCCGTTTACAATTACTGAAAACAAAAATTTTGAAGAGGTAATCTACAATTGTAAAAGCATTGACAGAAATGATGGTTTAGGCACTTGGATAACAAATGATATGGAGCAAGCATACATTAATCTCCACAAAAAAGGAGTAGCAAAATCTATCGAAGTTTGGAGTTTTTCAGTTAAAAATCAGGAGAAAGAACTTGTTGGTGGTTTGTATGGTGTAGAGGTTAATGGTATCTTTTGTGGAGAAAGTATGTTTTCAAAAGTGTCTAATGCATCAAAGTTTGCTTTTATTCATTTGGCTCAATCTAGTAAATATCATCTTATTGACTGTCAGGTTTATAATGCGCATTTAGCAACTTTAGGTGCAAAAGAAATTGAAAGATCTGAGTTCTTAAAAATTTTAAAGAGCAAATTTTAACTTTTAATATGCTGCGCGTTTTAAACGATCATTCATCGATTTTCCTAAACCATAATTTGGTAATTTTTCTACAATAATTACATCTAAATTTAAGTGATCTAATTGATGCATAGCATCGTATAGATTAGAAGCAGCTTCTTGAAGGTTTAAAGAAGTAGATAGCATAATCTCTTCAGCAACCAGTTTTGTTTTGTAAGATTTAGAAAATGATAACAAACCTATTCTAGATGATGCATGGATTATAATTTCACTGTCTATAGCTGTAGTTAAAATGGTTTTCGTTTTTGGTGCATAATGCTTTTTCAGCATTCCAGGAGCATCTGGGTTTTTCTCTTTTTCATTCATTACAGAGACAACACCTACAGTGCCTTCTATTTCTTCTATAGCCAAAGCTCCTAATCTATAAATAATAGGTTCACCAGCTTCAAATCCAATTATAGTAGACTCAATTCCGTTTTTACAAGGTCCACCATCTAAAACCATTTTAAGTTTATCTTTAAAGTAACGTTCTACGTGTTCTGGTTTAGTTGGACTGATATTATTAAACGGATTTGCACTTGGAGCAGCCAAAGGAAATGATAATTTACTTAATAGTTCTAAAGTGGTGCTATGATTTGGAATTCTAACAGCTACTGTATCTTTACCAGCTGTAATTAAATCTGGGATATTTTTATTTTTTTTTAAGACTAATGTCATAGAGCCAGGCCAAAATTTCTCTGCAAGCAATTTTGCTTTTTCAGGAATTTCATCAACAATTTTGTCTAATTGATCTAAACCAGAAATATGCACAATTAAAGGATTAAAAAGAGGCCTTTGTTTTGTCTCAAAAATAGATTGAATTGCTTTTTCGCTAAAAATATTACCCCCTAAGCCATACACAGTTTCTGTAGGAATTGCAACCAATTCTTCATTTTCTAATATAGAAATTGCTTTTTGTATGTCTTTAGAAATAATACTCATAGTATACAAAATTACATATAAAAATTTTTATCGCTCTAAAAATTAGCATCAACTTTAAAAGTCATTTTTTCATTTGTTGTTGGGTGTAAAAAAGAAATAAACTCTGCATGTAAATGTAATCTATTCGATTTTTTTCCATACAAATCGTCACCAATAATTGGCGTATTTAACCCTTTTTTATGTGCTGCATGTAATCTAAGTTGATGAGTTCTACCTGTTATTGGGTAAAAATGAACACGAGTTTTACTGTCTTCTATTTTAATTACAGTCCATTTCGTTTCTGCATTTTTACCATGAGTAAAATCTACCAATTGTTTTGGCCTGTCATCTAAATCTACTCTTAAAGGCAATTTAATTGTACCACTTTCTTTAGATAAATGTCCATCTAACAGTGCAATATATCTTTTTTTAACGGTTCTATTAATAAACTGACTTTGTACTTTTTTGTTGGCTTCTTTGGTTTTTGTAAGTACTAAAATGCCAGATGTAGACATATCTAGCCTGTGCACAATTAAAGGGCCAGTTGCATTAGGGTATTGTTTTTTAATTCTTGTGTAAACAGAATCTGTAATCGTTTTACCTGGCACAGATAAAAATTCTGATGGCTTGTTTACAATTATTAAATCATCGTCTTCAAAAATAATTTCTAATTGTTTTTCTACTGATAAATTTTCTAACAATAAGTTAGATTCCATAGTTACACCCTTAAGCATATGCCCTAAAATAGGTTTACATCTACTTTGACAGGCAGGATAATAATTTTGATGTTTTCTAACAGCAGAATTTGGTGAAACACCCCACCAAAATTCGGCCATGCAAATAGGTTTTAAATTATTTGCAAATGCATAATTTAATAATTTTGGTGCTGCACACTCGCCAGATCCTGCAGGGGGTTGTATATCTGGATCGTTAAAAATATCCAATAAACTTTTTAACCTTTTATCCTTATTTAAAAATGCATATTTACTAAACAGCGTTTGCTGTAATAAATTTGATTTTTCTTTTCTCTCAATTTTTAAAGCCGCTATTTGTTTGGTGTAATAATTTACTTTTTCTTTTAAATGGAGTAGTTTATCATCATAATAAGCTACTAATTCTTTATAAAAAAACTGCTGATTGTAACTTTCTTGTTTTAGAGTATTTTCTAGATTTAGATAATCAACATTATTTAAAGATGTTTTAGCCTCTTTCTTTTTTTGTTTTCTTAAAGATCGTGCTTTATTTATTTTTTTACGTTGATAAGCTAAATCTTCAGCAATAGCATTTTCTAAATTTTCTAGTTTTTTTAAGTATTCTTTGTAGTCTGTGTTTTTTTGAATCTTGGTTAGTTGTGCATTAATCGCATCAATTTCTAATTCTCCTTTAATGTAAAAACTACCTTCAGTTCTCATATTAAAAACTGGAGGAACAAATTTTTCTGGTAAACTTTTATCTTGTAATTTTCCTGAAAATGCTGCTAAATACCCAATTTCATTTTTGTTATTTTGTACTACTAAAACTCCAAACATTTTACCAATTGCATTCTCTAGTTTGTCCTCATAAACTCCAAAATTATGTTTAAAATCTTTTTGAGTTAATAAGTGCGTTTGTAATTCATTTGCTGCAATTTTTGCTAATGGATGAGGTTCATAGTAAAATGGAAATGTAAATTTTAAAGGAAGTTTAATTGAAGAAATTGGAGTTTTAAATTCCTGAAAATATTTTAGTTTCATACAAATAAAAATAGCTGCATTTCTTTTTATAAGTGCATATTATTGTGCTGTTTTGTTAGTGAGCTTGAAGCCAATTTTGCCCAATTCCCATTTCTACATCTAGAGGAACAGTCATTTTAAAAGCATTTTCCATTTCGCCTTTTATAATTGGTTTAATAGTTTCTAGTTCATCTTTGTGTGCATCAAAAACTAATTCATCATGAACTTGTAATAGCATCTTAGATTTAAAACCTTCTTTTAAAAATCGGTTATGAATGTTTATCATTGCTAGTTTAATAATATCTGCTGCAGAACCTTGTATTGGTGCATTTACAGCATTTCTTTCAGCACCACTTCTAACCATAGCATTTCTAGAATTAATATCTTTTAAATACCTACGTCTGTTTAAAACAGTCTCTACATAACCATGTTCTCTTGCAAAATCTACTTGGGCAGACATGTATGCTTTTAATTTAGGATAGGTTTCATAATAGGTGTCAATTAATTCTTTAGCTTCACCTCTGCTTAAATCTGTTTGGTTGCTTAGCCCAAATGCAGAAACACCATAAATAATACCAAAGTTTACAGTTTTTGCGTTACTTCTTTGTTCACGAGTAACATTCTCTATAGTAACGCCAAAGACCTTGGCAGCTGTAGATGCATGAATATCTTCGCCATTTTTAAAAGCATTAATCATGGTTTCTTCTTCACTTAAAGCAGCAATAATTCGCAATTCTATTTGGCTATAATCTGCAGCTAGTAACACATAATTATCATCTTTAGGCACAAAAGCTTTACGCACTTCACGTCCTCTTTCTGTTCTAATAGGTATGTTTTGTAGGTTAGGATTGTTAGAACTCAATCTTCCAGTTGCAGCAACAGCTTGCATGTATTGTGTATGAATTCTACCTGTTTTTGGGTTTATTTCATTAGGTAAAGCGTCTACATAGGTACTTTGCAGTTTTTTGTATTGCCTGTATTCTTGAATGTCTCTAATTATTTTGTGGTCTTTTGCTAAGAAAGATAAAATGTCTTCACCAGTTTTATATTGACCTGTTTTTGTTTTCTTAGGCTTATCTATCAATTTCATGTTGTCGAACAAAACAATACCTAATTGCTTTGGAGATGCAATATTAAACTCTTCTCCTGCTTGTTCATAAATATCTTTTTCTAATCTATTAATATCATCAGTTAAAGCTGTAGAAAGTTGCTTTAAAAAGTCTGTATCAATATTAATTCCCTCAATTTCCATAGCTGTTAAAACAGAAACTAAAGGTAGTTCTACGTTATTAAAAAGTTCAGTAACATTACCACTTTCTAACTCATTCGTAAAATGTTGTTTTAATTGATAAGTGATATCTGCGTCTTCAACAGCATATTCTGTTTGATCTTGAATAGGTACAACTCTCATAGAAAGTTGATTTTTACCTTTTTTACCAATCAATTCTGTTATTGAAACAGGTTGATAGTTTAAATACGTTTCAGCTAAAACATCCATACTGTGCCTCATATCTGGGTTAATGAGATAATGAGCAATCATAGTATCAAACAACCTACCTTTAACAGGCATATTGTAATTTGATAATACTTTAATGTCGTATTTTAAATTATGACCAACTTTTTCTATATTTTCAGCTTCAAAAAATGACTTAAATTCCTCTAAAATAGTTTTAGTTTCTTCTTGGTTTTCTGGAAATGAAACATAATATCCTTTACCATTTTCGTATGAAAAGGCAATTCCGATTAACTCAACTTCTAACGCTTTTAAACCTGTTGTTTCTGTATCAAAACATACAGAAGTTTGTTGCATTAATTTTTTAATTAATAATTTACGAGATAAAGGACTATCTATATGTTGATAAAAATGATTGGTGTTTGTAATTGATTTAAAACCAGACAAACTCTCTTCTTGATTTATACTTCCTGAACCTGGTGCTGCAAATAAATCGAATTGACCTTCTGCATTTGTTGCTGCTTTTTTAGGAGTATCTGTATTTTTTGATGAATTGTCAGAAGCGTTAGTTGTAGTTTCTGTAGCAAATGTTTTTAAGAAATTGGTTAACAGTTGTCTAAACTCTAATTCATTAAAAATTTCTTCTACTTTTTCTAAGTCTGGCTGATCTAAAGTAAAATCTTTGGCATTGAAAGCAACAGGTACATCTAACATAATTGTAGCTAACTTTTTAGAAAGTAAACCAAGCTCTCCATTTGCTTCTACTTTTTCTTTCATTTTACCTTTTAGTTGATCTGTATTGGCTAATAAACCTTCCATAGAACCAAACTGAGCTAAAAATTTCTTTGCAGTTTTTTCTCCAACTCCTGGTAAACCAGGAATATTATCTGCAGAATCTCCCATCATTCCTAAAAAATCTATGACCTGCAGAGGATCTGTAACTGCAAATTTTTCTAAAACTTCAGGCACTCCCCAAATATCATAACCACCTCCAAAACGTGGTTTGTACATAAATATATTTTCTGAGACTAATTGTGCAAAATCCTTGTCTGGGGTAACCATAAAGATTTTATAACCTTCTTTTTCTGCTTGCTTAGAAAGCGTACCAATAACATCATCTGCCTCAAAACCTTTTTTAATCATAATAGGTATGTGCATGGCTTCTAAGATACTAAAGATATAAGGTATAGCTTGTGTTATAGGTTCTGGAGTAGCATCTCTATTGGCTTTGTATTCCTGAAACATTTCTACTCTATCTGCACTACCACCTTTGTCAAAACAAACTGCTAAATGATCTGGTCTTTCACGTTTTATAACATCTAAAAGTGAGTTCATGAAACCCATAATAGCAGAAGTATCTAAGCCTTTAGAATTTATTCTAGGGTTTTTAATAAATGCGTAATATCCTCTAAATATTAATGCGTAAGCATCAACTAGAAATAGTCTTTTTTGATCTGCCATTTTATCTTTCTTTCTTAAAAGATAAAACTACAAAAATCTAAAATAAATTAAGCTTTATATTCTGCCGATTTTAGTCCTTTTTGAAAAGGAGCTTTTAACTGATACAATATATCATCTGATTTTTCTGCATCTAAAAGATCTACTCCATAAACAATATCATTAGTGTCTTTATAGATGAAAGTTCCAAAAATACGATCCCAAAAAGAAAAGATATTTCCAAAGTTAGTATCTGTCCAAGGCATTACATGATGATGATGAAATTTATGTGTATTTGGTGAAATAAATACATAACTAATAGTTTTATCTAACCAAAGCGGAAGTTGAATGTCTGCATGAGAAAAATAGGTGAAAAGCACAGTTAAGATTCTGTAAATTAAATAATAAGCCAAAGGTAACCCAGCTATAATAACACCTAATAATGCAAAAGTTTCTCTAAATATAAAATCTATTGGATGATGTCTTGTGCCAGAAGTAACATCTACATGTCTATCACTATGATGTACTGTATGAAAACGCCACATTGCAGGTATTTTGTGTAACATAAAATGTACTACATACTGAGATATAAAATCTAAAATCATGATGGCTAGAATAATTTCTACCCAAACAGGAAAATTAACCAAATTTAATAAGCCAAAATTATTGGTGTCTAACCAAAGAAAAATACCTGCAGTAATTAACCCAAAAATTACATTTATTAAAATCGTAGAGCCTAGCAAAATAAAGTTGGTTTTAGCATGTTTCCATTTGTTGTATTTATGTTTTTTAAGAGGATAAACACCTTCTAAAATCCAAAATACAGAAAGGCAACCTACAATCCATATTAATTTTTGTAAGCTGGTTAAGTTTTCGAAAAAAGTAATAATTGCATCCATTTGCTTGAATATTAATCTTATAAAACTAAGAAAAACTTTAACAAGTTGTTAAAAATCAATCGTTTTTTAACAGTTATATTTGTTTCTTTTAAAAACAACTTCTATGCCTCGTTGGTTAATACCTTTAATAATCTTAGTAATTGTAATAGTTGCAGTAGAGATTTATACTTTTCAAGCATTTAAAACAATCTCTAAGAATAAATGGGTTCGCTTTTCATTTATAGCTGTTAGTGCTGCAGTTTATATCAATTTTTTGATAACAATGCTAACTTACGATAGAGGAAATGGACAAACACCACGTTTTCAGATGGCCATGGGCTTAATGTTAACTTTGGCTATACCAAAGTTAGTGGTTATTGTTTTTCTTTTTGGTGAAGATGTTTATAGGTGGATTGTAAAGTTAATCTCTGCTGTTTCTAGCGGAGAAACAAAATCTATTCCAAGCAGAAGAAAGTTTATTTCTCAATTGGCTTTAGGTATTGCAACCATTCCTTTTGTGTCTTTTATTTATGGAATTATTCAAGGAAAATACAATTATAAAGTAATAAAATATCAATTATCCTTTGATGATTTACCGGCTGCTTTTGATGGTTACACCATTACTCAGATTTCAGATATTCATTCAGGGAGTTTTACAAACCGAGAAAAAATACAATATGGGGTAGATTTAATTAATGAACAACAATCAGATTTGTTATTATTTACAGGCGATATTGTAAACAATAAAGCTGACGAAATGGATGATTGGATTGATGTTTTTGATAAACTAGTTGCAAAAGAAGGTAAATATGCAATTTTAGGGAATCATGATTATGGAGATTATATGGATTGGAAAACTCCTCAAGATAAAATTGATAATTTTGAGAAAGTAAAAAACATACATAAAAAAATTGGATTCGATTTATTGTTGGATGAGCACAGGTACATTGAAAAAAATGGAGAGAGAATTGCGCTTTTAGGGGTTGAAAACTGGGGAAAAGGATTTAATCAGACTGGAGATTTAGGAAAAGCATCTGCGAGAATTCAGATAGAAGATTTTAAAATATTAATGAGTCACGATCCTAGTCATTGGCAAGAGAAAGTGAAGCACAACGACTTTAATTACCACCTAACTTTAAGTGGGCACACACATGGTTTACAAATGGGTATTGAAATACCTGGGTTTTTAAAATGGAGCCCTTCTCAATACGTCTATAAACAATGGGCAGGATTGTATGAAGAGTTTGGGAGATTCATAAATGTGAATAGAGGTTTTGGTTATCATGCATTTCCAGGAAGAGTTGGTATTTGGCCAGAAATTACTGTGATAGAATTGAAAAAAGCCTGACAATCAGTCAATTTAAATAGAATTGTTATCTTTGCAACAGATTTAAAAGCAAATTTTTACAATTTTTTCCCTCTTAAAAATTATTTTATGACAAAATTTGGAGAATTAATTAGTGTTGAAAAGCCAGTTTTAATTGACTTTTATCAAGATTGGGACGATGTTCAAAATACAGTAGACACTCTGAGAGACGTAGCTGCAGCTTTAGGTGATAGAGCTAAGGTAATTAAGATTGATATCAAACAAAATGAAACCTTAGCAGACGCCTTAAGAGTAAAAGGGAATCCTACTTTTATGATTTATAAAAGCGGAGAAATGAAATGGCGACAAACGGGTATGCAAGATGCAAATACCTTAATTGGTCTAGTTCAGAAATACCTTTAATAAATTAAATACAAAAAAAACCGCAAACTTTACGTTTGCGGTTTTTTTTACTCTGCATCCTCTGGCATTATATGTTGAAAGAGATTAAGTGTCTTATTAAATTCATCTTGTAACTCTTTTATAAATTCTTGATCTGTATCATATCGTGAAACTTGATCGATAATTCCTCTATAAAGATATCTAAAGGTAACATCGAATTCTTCGAAAATAATATCAAAATCTTCTGAAGAAAAAGTACTAAACCAAATTAACTTCTCTTTAAATAAGCGAATTAGATCTTCTGCATTTTTTCTGGCTTTTTTAACTTCACCTAGTTTATAATACATTTCTGGATACTCCATAGATAAACTATAATGATCAAAATCTTCAATAGGCATTTTCTCTAATGATAAATCTAAAACTTCAATAGCTTTAATGGTGTCACCTTCTTCAGAAAATGCTGCAGATAAACGCATCAGACTGTTTCTTAAAGAAATAACATTTCTTTTTGTTTGCTCGTCTAAATAGATTTTACCATCGTTTATGTTTCTCCAATCCCATTTTTGGATATTGTTATACATTTTTTCGGTATCAATTCTACCAATATCAAATAATGTAAGTTCACGAACCATTTGTCCATTTTCATTGTACACTTTTGTTGGTGTTTTAATAGGCACTAGTTTAAATGCAACTCCATCTAATTGTAAGTAATCTTTAAGCCAAACATATTCACTATCAGTATTAGAACCACCAGTAAAATAAATTGGTTTTTCCCAATTAAAGTTATTAAGAATATCTAGCATTAAAATAGTGTTTTTAGCAATTGCTCTATCTATGGTTATATCTATATAAGGCAAAATTTTATCTGCGTCTTTCTGAGCTACAATACCATATTTTAATACGTTTTCTTTATGAACAGGTATGCGGATTTTGTTTGTTGGTAATATTTTTTCAGGATTACCATCTTCATCTAAATCATAAAACGTTCGTTTGCTATTACTTCTAATCCATTTCATAAAATCTTTTAACTCGAGAACTGAATCTTTTAATTGAGGAAATAATTCTTGAAAGTAATAGGCAACATCTAGTGTTCCATACTTATACTCATCATGTGTTAATTCTGACGGTATAGGATCTGCATCATAACTTTTCTTTTTCATTTGGTCTATATACCAATCTGTTTGAAAAAGGCTAGTGTTTACTAGTTTAACATCGGTTCTAATACCTTCTACTTCTTGCATGTACCAAAGAGGAAAAGTATCATTATCACCAATGGTAAACATAATTGCATTTGGATCTGTACTTTCTAAATAGGCTTGTGCATTTAAATGGGTGGTATATCTGTTAGATCTATCATGATCATCCCAATTTTGATAGGCCATTAAGGTTGGTACAGCTAATAAAGTAGCAACAGTTACTCCTAAAGCTACTTTTTTATGAGTTGCAAAGTTTTTTAAATATTCATACAATGCTAGTACACCAAAACCTACCCAAATTGCAAAAATGTAAAAACTACCTACAACAGCATAATCTCTTTCTCTTGGTTCAAAAGGTCTAGGATTTGTATAAAATATAATTGCAAAACCTGTGAAAGCAAAGAATAAGAATAGTGTAAAGAAGTTTTGTTTATCCCATTTAATTTGAAAGAATAAACCAACCAAACCTAATAAAAGTGGGAGAAAATAATAAGTGTTTCGTCCTTTGTTTAAAAGTGCTTGCCAAGGTAACATTTCTTGAGAACCAAGTCTCGCTTCATCAATAAAGTTAATCCCACTAAGCCAGTTTCCATTAAAAACATCTAATCGACCTTGTATGTCGTTTTGGCGTCCAACAAAATTCCACATAAAATAACGCCCGTACATATAGCCGAATTGATAGCTAATCATAAATTTTATATTCTCTGCAAATGTTGGCCTTCTTTTGCTATTTTTTGGAATACCAGCAATAGCTTTGTACATTTCTTCAGAAGAAGGATTCACCATTCTAGGGATAAAACCTTTATGTTTGTCAGAGTAATTAGGTAAAACATCTTTATAAATATTTACAATAACATACCTGTCCTTTCCTTTTACAACCTTTTTTTCATATTTAGGTTTGTCATCTCTAGTTGGGTTCTCTCTATTTCTTTCATCACTATATTTATTAGAGTAATAGGTGTCATAAAAAACATTAGCATCTCCATACTGTTCTCGATCATAATAAGCTAACAACTCACGAGCACTAGAAGGATTATTTTCGTTAATTGTAGTGTTTGCATTTGCCCTGATTGGAAGCATCATCCAAGAAGAAAAACCTATAACAATAAATAACAATGATAAAATTAGCGTATTTGCAGTAAGCTTATTTTTCTTTCTAGTAAATTTTAAACCAAAAAAGAAAAGTGCTACTAAAATAATTGCAGCAATAATACTTCCAGAATTAAAAGGTAAACCAATAGAATTGACAAAAAACAATTCTGATGCACTAAAGAATTTTAATGTAAAAGGAAATATGAATTTAAAAACTAAAATTAAAACAAAAACCGAAAAAACAGTAGCAATTGCAGATGTTTTTAAATTGATGTTTTTATAGGTTTTAAAGAAGTACAACATAACAATTGCAGGTATGACCAACAATGAAAGGATGTGAACTCCAAAAGATAAACCAACTACAAAACTAATTAGTACAAGCCATTTGTTTCCTCTTGGTGTATGAATTTCACTTTCCCATTTTAAACCTAACCAAAATAAAAGCGCCATTAAAAATGATGACATTGCATACACTTCGCCTTCTACAGCACTAAACCAAAAACTATCAGAAAATGTGTAAGTAAGAGAACCAACTAAACTACTTCCTAAAACTGCAATTCTTTTGCCTTTAGAAATGTTACCTGTTTTTTCAGACAATTTTAGAGCCAAATTACTAATGGTCCAAAACATAAAAAGAATAGTAAACGCACTAGCTAAAGCAGACATAAAGTTTACCATTTTTGCAATCTGAGTAACATCAGGAGTAAACATTGCAAAGAATGCACCTAACATTTGAAAAAGAGGAGCACCTGGAGGGTGCCCTACTTCTAATTTTACAGAGGTAGCTATATATTCTCCAACATCCCAAGCACTTACAGTTGGTTCTAAAGTTAAACTATAAGTAATTAAGGCAATTGCAAATGAAACCCATCCTAAAACGATGTTCCATTTTGTGTAATTTTTTTCGTTCATTTTAACGTAATATTCTATTAGCGAATGTACTAATAAATATGAAAAAAAGAAGGTTTTGAGTCGTTTTCTAAACGGCTAACTCCTCATAAAAGTTTGTTAAAAGCAAAATTTTCAAAAAAATGTTTGTGAATTTAAAACTTTACTCTAAATTTGCACCCTCGTTAAAGTATTGGCCTATGGTGTAATTGGTAACACACCGGTTTTTGGTACCGACATTCAAGGTTCGAGTCCTTGTAGGCCAACAAAAGCAACTAATTTTCGAAAGAACTTTAGTTGCTTTTTTTATGTTCCTTATTTTCGTCTAGAGGAAGCTCTCACAATAAGCTCTGCCTCTAAAATATTTTTCTTTAAAGTTTGATTTAATTGATCTTTATCTTCAAACTCCAAAAATGTTTTAGCAGCTATTCTTCCAATTTCATAACTATGCTGATTTACACTCGTGATTTTAGGGCTAACCATGTCTGTAAATGGTTCATTTCCAAAACCAACCAAAGCAATTTCATCAGGGATAGAAATATTTTGTTCTTTTAGAAGTTCTAATACTCCTAAAGCAGCATAATCTCCAGCAACATAAACAGCGTCTGGTCTGTTTTCTAAATTTAATAAACCTTGCATTTTTGATCTACCATCTTCTTTGGTTAAATTGCTTTCTATAAGCAATTCTTTATCTAATGGTAAATTATGTTTCTTTAAAGCATCTATATATCCTCTAATTCTATTATTATAAATTCGGGTTCTTTTAAAACCACCAATATGCGCAATTCTTTTACAACCTTGTTCTACTAAATGATCTACAATAATGTGACTGCTATTATAATCGTCAATCCCTATATAATCTACATTTAAATCATTTTCACCTCTATCAAATGTAATTAACGGAATACCTGCGGCTTTAATTTTCTCATAATGAACTAAATCTACAGTTTCATTTGCCATAGATGCAATAATACCATCTACTTGTGTAAAAAGTAATGCATCTATATTGGCACATTCTTTTTTATAAGATTCGTTAGATTGTGTAATTATAATATTATAACCTTCTTTGTTTAGGCCTTCTTCTATGTTATGAATTACAGATGAAAAGAAATTACTATTTGTTTTTGGTACAATAACACCAATAAGTTTGCTTTTTCCGCTTCGCAAAGCACTGGCTAAATGGTTTGGCTGATAATTTAAATTCTGAGCAACTTGTCTTACAGCTTTTTTTGTTTTTTCACTTATTCTGCTATCATTATGCAATGCCTTAGAAACTGCAGCAGCAGATATATTTAAGACATTTGCAATATCTTTTATGGTAGTTTTGTTTTTTTTCGCCAAATTTATATATATTTGCTTAATCGTTTAAACAAAAGTACGGTTTGAAAGATTAGAATCAAAACAAATACTAAAATATAGGTTTTGATTTTATTTTGAAACATTGGTTAAACGTTTAACCAAAATTAAAATTTTATAATATTTCATGGGAAAAGTAGTAACGTTTGGAGAAATCATGTTAAGATTAGCTCCTCAAGGATTTTTAAGATTTTCACAAGCAAATAACTTTGATGTAGTTTATGGTGGAGGAGAATCTAATGTAGCAGTTTCATTAGCAAACTATGGTGTTGATGTAGATTTCGTAACACGTTTACCAAAAAATGATATTGGTGAGTGTGCAATGATGGAAATGAGAAAACGTGGAGTTGGAGTAGATAAGATTGTTTATGGTGGAGATCGTTTAGGAATTTATTTCTTAGAAACAGGAGCTGTATCTAGAGGTTCTAAAGTAGTTTACGATAGAGCACATTCTGCAATTTCAGAAATCGAATCAGGAATGATAGATTGGGATAGCGTTTTTGAAGGTGTAGAGTGGTTTCATTGGACAGGTATTACACCTGCAATTTCACAAGGAGCAGCAGATGTTTGTTTAGAAGCAGTAAAAGCAGCAAGCGCTAAAGGAGTTACTATTTCTACAGATTTAAATTATAGAGCAAAATTATGGACATATTGTGATGACGCTCATAGAGAAAAGATCATGACAGAAATTACTTCTTATTGTGATATTATTTTAGGAAATGAAGAAGATGCAGAAAAACATTTTGGTATTCATCCAGAAGGTTTAGATGTTCATAAACACGGTCATGATGTAAAAGCAGAAGCTTTCTTATCTGTTTGTAAACAAATGATGGAAAAGTTTCCAAGAGCTAAAAAAGTAATTACAACTTTAAGGGGCTCTATTTCTGCTTCTCATAATACATGGGCTGGAGTTTTATATGATGGTTCAAAAATGTTCGAAACTCGTCAGTACCAAATTACAGATATCGTAGATAGAGTTGGTGGAGGAGATTCATTCATGGGAGGTTTAATCTACGGATTACTAAAGTACCCAGAAGATGATCAAAATGCATTAGACTTTGCAGTTGCAGCTTCATGCTTAAAACATACAATTAAAGGAGATGCTAACTTAGTAACAGTTTCTGAAGTAGAAAAATTAATGGGAGGTGATGCCTCTGGTAGAGTAGCAAGATAAAACCAAGAAATTATGGCACAATATTCAAGATTAGAAGTAGCACAAGTAATGAAAGATACAGGTTTAGTGCCTTTATTTTTTAATAGTGATATAGAAGTAAGTAAGAAGGTTTTAAAAGCTTGTTATGATGGTGGTGCAAGATTATTAGAATTTACAGCACGTGGTGATTTTGCTTTAGAAGTTTTTACAGCATTAACAAAATATGCCATTGCAGAATTACCAGGTATGATTATGGGAGTCGGTTCTGTTACAGATGCAGCAGCAGCTTCTTTATACATGCAAAATGGTGCAAATTTTATAGTAACACCAGTTTTAAGAGAAGATATTGCTTTGGTTTGTAATAGAAGAAAGGTACTATGGTCTCCAGGTTGTGGTTCTTTAACAGAAATTGCAAGAGCAGAAGAATTAGGATGTGAAATCGTAAAGTTATTTCCAGGTGGAATTTACGGTCCAGATTTCGTTAAAGCAATAAAAGGACCTTGTCAATGGACAAGCATTATGCCAACAGGTGGTGTGTCTCCAACAAGAGAAAATTTAGAAGGATGGTTCAATGCAGGTGTTACTTGTGTTGGAATGGGATCAAAATTAATAGCCAAAGATGCTAATGGTAATTTTGATTTAGATAAAATTGAAAGTATGACGAAGCAAGCCTTAGATATCATTAAAGATTTAAGGAGCTAGTCAGTTATTTGATTATTTAAAACGCGAAAAACTCCAACTTAAAAGTTGGAGTTTTTTATTGTTTCTATTTTGGAAGGTTATCAAATAAAGAATTATTAAAATGGATTGTAAGGAAACTGCAATCCATTTTTTATCTTTACTAAAATCTACAATTTGAAGTTGATAAAATTCACTAAAAAAGGTATTTATTGTATTCCAGGTAAATTCTATTTAGATCCATGGTTTCCTGTAGATTATGCAATTATTTCTCATGGTCATGCAGATCATGCAAGGTGGGGTAACAAGCATTATTTATGTCATAATGATTCTAAAGCTATATTAAAACATAGAATTGGGCAAGATATTTCCATTGAAAGTATGGGTTATAACGAACCTAAAATGATAAATGGAGTTCAAGTTTCATTCTATCCTGCAGGTCATATTATTGGTTCTGCACAAATTAGATTAGAATATAAAGGATATGTAATTGTTTTTTCTGGTGATTATAAAACGCAACCCGATTTTATTTCAGTGCCTTTTGAGCCAGTAAAATGTAACGAATTTATTACTGAAAGTACTTTTGGTTTGCCTATTTATAAATGGAAAAGCGAATTAGCTTTACAAGCTGAACTTCAGAATTGGGTATTACAAAATCAATTGAATAACAGAACTAGTGTTTTTTTAGGGTATAGTTTGGGTAAAGCACAACGTATTATGAAATTGGTAGAAGGTGTTGATGATATTTTTGTGCACACTGCAATCAACAATTTAAATAATGCGATCTCAGCTTCAGGTATTACAATTCCAGAAACTGCTTTAATAAAACCAGATTTTGATAAAAAAGAAATACAAAATAAAATCGTAATTCTTCCACCAGCTTTATTAGGCTCTAAACTATTAAAACGAATTCCAAATGCAGCAACAGCTATTTGTTCTGGTTGGATGCACATTCGTGGAAACAGAAGATGGAAAGGCGTAGATGCAGGTTTTGCTGTAAGCGATCATGCTGATTGGGATGGTTTATTACAAGCTGTAAAAGCTACAGAAGCAGAAAAAGTATATGTAACTCATGGTTCTCAAGCTGTGTTTTCTAAATATTTAAATGAAATTGGTATAGAAGCTCATGAACTAAAAACAGAGTATGGAGAAGATGAATTGGCAAAGCAAGACACTTTAAAAACTGAAACTGCTTAGCTATGAAAGACTTTTCTAACTTAATAAGTGCTATAGAAATCACCAATAAAACCAATGCTAAAATTGAAGCTTTGGTTAGTTATTTTAAAGCTGCTCCAAACAAAGATAAATTGTGGTTAATTGCATTGTTTACAGGTAAAAGACCAAGCAGACCTGTAAAATCAAATTTAATGAAAAGTTGGGTGATGGAAATTACGCAACTTCCTGAATGGCTTTTTTTAGAAAGTTATTCTTCTGTGGGTGATTTAGGTGAAACTATTGCTTTGCTTTTACCAAATCCTGAAAATGAAATTGAAAAACAACTACATGTTTGGATTGATGAACTCATCAACCTAAAATCAAAAGCTGATGAAGAAAAGAAAGCCTATGTTTTAAATGCTTGGAATGGTTTAAATGCACAAGAGCGTCTAATTTTTAATAAACTAATTGGTGGTAGTTTTAGAATAGGGGTTTCTAAAAAAACACTAGTAAATGCATTGGCAAAATTATCAGGTATAGATGCAAATCAATTAATGCATAGTATTATTGGTAATTGGACTCCAGACACCATTACTTTTGATGAATTGTTGAGTGGAGAACACATTAATTACGACAATTCTAAACCTTACCCATTCTGTTTAGCTTACGCTTTAGAAAAAGATTTAGAAGATTTAGGTGATGAGAATAGTTGGCAAGTAGAATACAAATGGGATGGAATTCGTGGTCAAATCATTAAAAGAGAAGAAGAGGTTTTTATTTGGTCTAGAGGAGAAGAGTTGGTTACACAACAATTTCCAGAAATTGTAGAAGCAGTTTCTCAGTTGCAAGGAAGTTTTGTAATTGATGGAGAAATTTTAGCTATAAAAGACAGTGCAGTACTACTTTTTAATGATTTACAAAAACGTTTAAATCGTAAAAATGTAACTAAAAAATTACTAGAAGAAGTACCTGTTGGTTTGTATATTTATGATATTTTAGAACTTGATGGCATAGATTTACGTGAAAAATCTATGGCTGATAGACGCTTAAAATTAGAAACTTTATTTCAACAAAATAAAAGTGATATGCTTAAACTATCTGAGGTTATCAATTTTAAAAATTGGAACGAATTAGATGATTTAAGAAATGCAGCAAGAAGTTTCAATTCAGAAGGTTTAATGCTAAAAAAGAAATCTTCTATATATCATGTAGGTCGTAAAAAAGGCGATTGGTGGAAATGGAAGGTAGACCCTTTAACAATTGATGCAGTGATGATTTATGCTCAAAAAGGTAGTGGGAGAAGAAGTTCTAAATACACAGATTATACGTTTGCAGTTAAAAATGATGATAAATTAGTAACTGTAGCCAAAGCATATTCAGGTTTAACAGATAAAGAAATTACCGAAATTTCTAGATGGGTAAATAAAAACGCCATCGAAAAATTTGGGCCAGTAAGAACAGTAAAGCCAGAATTGGTTTTCGAAATTGCTTTTGAAGGTATTGCCTACAGTAAACGTCATAAAAGTGGAGTTGCCTTACGTTTTCCTAGAATGAAACGTTGGCGAAAAGATAAAACCGTAAAAGATATTGATACTATACAAAGCGTAAAAGTATTAATTGAAGTAAACTAAACTGCATATGAGAATCAATAGAAATCATAGAAAATAGCAGAAATGTCAGTTCAAGTGATTTTCTGACAAAGGAAGAAAATTATATCGAGAACAGAATAAATACAAAAAATTAAAAACAAAACTTGAGCAACTTCAAACAAACCCAAGGTTACCGAATCATTCAAAGTTGGATGGAAGAAAAAGGCCACGAACCTTTTAGTTTTCAATCGCAAACTTGGGAACGTTATCACAATAATTTTAGTGGAATGGTTGTAGCTCCAACAGGTTTTGGAAAAACATTTTCTGTTTTTTTAGGTGTTGTTATCGATTATTTAAATCATCCTAACAAATATAAAAAAGGGTTAAAATTAATATGGATTAGTCCTTTAAGATCTTTAGCCAAAGATTTGGCAAAAGCCATGAATGATGTAGTAGTAGAAATTGGTTTAGACTGGGCTGTTGAGGTTAGAAATGGAGATACACCAACCAAAGATAGAAGACGTCAAGAGCGTTTAATGCCAGATGTTTTATTAACAACTCCAGAAACCTTACACTTACTATTTTCTCAGAAAAAAAATTCAAGATGGTTTAAAAATGTAAACTGTATTGCTGTTGATGAGTGGCATGAATTGTTAGGTTCAAAACGTGGTGTTTTAACAGAAATAGCAATTGCCAGAATAAGAAATTTATCACCAAAATTAAGAATTTGGGGAATCTCTGCAACCATTGGTAATTTAGAAGAAGCTAAAGATGTTCTAATTCCTTATGAGGTAAAAATTGCCATGATTCGTGCTAAAGAAAAGAAGAAAATCAAAATTACTTCTTTATTGCCAGATCAAGTTGAAGAATTGTCTTGGGCAGGTCATTTAGGCAAACAAATGAGCTCAAAAATAATTCCTATTATTTATGAGAACACTACCACTTTAATATTTACAAATACAAGAAATCAAAGTGAACTTTGGTATCAAATAATTATTGATGAAGAGCCAGATTTAATTGGTCAAATAGCCATACATCATGGTTCTATAGACAAAGTGCAACGTAATTGGATTGAAGATGCTATTTCACAAGGGTTATTAAAAGCCGTAGTTTGTACTTCTTCGTTAGATTTAGGTGTAGATTTTAAACCTGTAGATTGTGTAATTCAAATTGGTTCTGCAAAGGGTATTGCACGTTTTATGCAAAGAGCGGGTAGAAGTGGGCACTCGCCTTTTGAAACCTCAAAAATGTATGCAGTTCCTACGCATTCATTACAATTAATAGAAGTTGCTGCTGTAAAAGAAGCTGTAAAACAGAACGAAATTGAAGCGAGGCAACCTTATGTGTTAACGTATGATATTCTAGTTCAATTTTTGGTAACACTTGCAGTTGGTGAGGGTTTTAAACCGGAAGAAACGTATGAGTTTGTTAAACAAATACATGCTTTTCATTTTCTTAGCAAAGAAGAATTTGATTGGTGTATACATTTTATAACTCAAGGAGGAAATACCTTGAAAAGTTACGAAGAGTTTCATAAAGTGGTTTTAGATGATGATGGCTTTTACAGAATAAAAAGTAGGAGAATTGCTATGAACCACAGAATGAATATTGGTGTTATTGTGAGCGAAGTGATGTTGTTTGTAAAGTTCTTTTCTGGCGGTTATATTGGTATGATTGAAGAATATTTTATCTCAAAACTAAAGAAAGGTGATGCTTTTGTTTTAGGAGGTAAAGTTGTAGAAATTCAACAAATAAAAGATATGACAGTCTTAGTAAAAAGAAGTAAAAAGAAAAAAGCAATTACCCCAAGTTGGTTGGGTGGAAGATTACCTTTAACTTCAGGATTAACCTATTTTTTACGTTTAAAATTAAGTAATGCTCTTACCTCAAACAATAGAGAAAAAGAGCTTAAATTTTTACATCCTTTATTAAAAAGACAAGAAGAAAATTCTCACATTCCAAGACATGATGAATTTTTGATTGAAATGATTGAAACAAAAGAGGGTTTTCATTTGTTTGCCTATCCTTTTGAGGGTAGATTAGTGCACGAAATCATGGCATCTTTAATTGCATATAGAATTAGTCAAATCAAAAAGTTAACGTTTACAATTGCCATGAACGATTATGGTTTTGAGTTGTTGAGCGATCAAGAAATTCCGTTAACAGAAGAAAATATGAATGCCATTTTTTCTAAAGAAAACTTAATTAAAGATGTTACAGCCAGTATCAATGCAAGTGAAATGGCTTCTCGTAAATTTAGAGATATTGCAGTTGTTGCAGGTTTAGTTATACAAACACAACCAGGAAAACGTAAAACAAATAAGAGTTTACAATCATCATCAGGTTTAATTTTCAGGGTTCTAAATGATTATGAACCTTCTAATTTGTTATTGAAACAGGCTTATAATGAGGTGTTTGATTATGAGTTAGAAAAAGTACGTTTACAAGCTGCTTTTCAACGTATTTCTAACAGTAAAATTATTTTAAAAAAAGCACGTAATTTTACACCTTTGAGCTTTCCTTTAAAAGTAGATAGCTTAAGAGGTACGATGAGTAATGAAGATTTAAGTAAACGTATAGAGCGTATACAAAAGCAGGCTTTAAAATGATGCAAAACATTTCGATTATTTCTAAAACAATACCATGTAATGATGAGGTTTTAGAGCTAACCAATCAACGTGTTATTTATTGGAAAACCCAAAAAAGTTTAATTTTAAGTGATTTGCATATTGGTAAATCTGCACATTTTCAAAAAAGCGGAATTCCAATTCCTAAAAATGTCTTAACCACAGATTTAGAACGCTTAAAACAGCTTATTCAGTACTTTAATGTAGAAAATTTAATTATTGTTGGTGATTTATTTCATGCAGGATATAATTCAGATTTAGATGAATTTAAAACATGGCTAACACAATTTTCAAATTTAAAAATACAATTGATAAAAGGTAATCATGACCGATTTTCAAATGCAATTTATGATCAATTCAAAATTGAAGTTTTTAAGAAAGATTATTTTTTAAATTGCTTAAAGTTTGTGCATGATTTTGAAGAACCGTCTAAAGATTTTTTTACAATTTCTGGGCATACACATCCAGGAGTTTTTATAAAAGGAAAAGGTAGACAACGTATAAAATTACCTTGTTTTCAGGTTACAAAGAATCAATTAATTTTACCTGCATTCAGTTTATTTACAGGTTTAAATACTAGAAGTGCACCTAAAAATTGTAAAAATTACTGTTTTACAGATGATGGAATTTTTGAACTATAGCTTATTAGAATTATGTTAGATTTTTTTAAAGAAGAACCATCAATATTAAAAGTTGTGTACGTAATAACTTTTGTACTATTTTGGTATCATAGCTTTTGCTTTTTTACAGATACACCTTTACTTCATAAGTACATTCCTATAGTTATGAATTGTGGAATTCTGCTTTTGATTTTCAGAAAAATAAATTATAATTCAAAACAAAGAGAATAACTATGTATTCAGATAGTTTTTCAAGTCTTCATAAGAGCTAATTTTTAAAGCTACCTTTTCTTTATCAATCACTTTTTTAATTTGCTGAGGTATTTCAACCTTAACAGGTAAAGTGCTTTCAACAACATCTAGAAATTTAACAGGATGTGCAGTTTCTAAAAATATACCAATTTGATTTTCCTTTAAACCATGCTTTTCTAAACCCAAATAGCCTACAGCTCCATGAGGATCTGTAACATAACCAGATATATCATAAATATCTTGCATTTTTTTACGAGTTTCATCATCAGAAAAAGAATAAGAAGAAAACGAATTTTTTAAAGTTTGTAGATCATTATTAAATAACTCTCTAATTCTAATAAAGTTACTAGGGTTACCAACATCCATAGCATTAGAAATGGTTGCTTTAGATGGTTTTGGTTCGTAAATTCCACTTTCTAAAAAGTTAGGTACAGTATCATTTACATTGGTAGAAGCCACAAAATGTTTAACAGGTAAGCCTAATTTTTGAGCCATGATTCCTGCACAAATATTTCCAAAATTTCCACTTGGTACAGAAAAAACGATATCTTTCTTTTTTTGATGAAGTTCTTTATATGCAAAGAAAAAATAGAACATTTGAGGCAACCATCTTGCAATATTTATAGAGTTTGCAGAGGTTAGCTTTCTTGCAATTTCATCATCTAAAAAAGCTGTTTTCACCATTTCTTGGCAATCGTCAAAAACACCATCAACTTCCAGAGCTGTAATGTTTTTACCAAGTGTTGTGAGTTGCTTTTCTTGAATATCACTCACTTTTCCTGAAGGATATAAAATAACTACATTCACACCTTTTGCATCCAAAAAACCATTGGCAACAGCACCTCCTGTATCTCCAGAAGTAGCTACTAAAACTGTTACTTCCTCATCATTATTTGTATTAAAGTATTCTAAACATTGAGCCATGAATTTGGCACCAACATCTTTAAAAGCCATTGTTGGCCCATGAAAAAGCTCAAGAGAAGCAATATTATTATTGATTTTCACAATTGGAAAATCGAATGTTAATGTGTTTTTAATGATGTCTTTTAAAATGGCTTCTGGTATTTCATCACCCACAAATTGTTCAATCACCTTAAATGCGATTTCATGATTGGTGTAGTCAGAAATATTTTCGATAAATTCAGAAGATAAAGCTGTAATTACATCAGGAAAATAAATACCTCTATCTTTTGCTAAGCCTTCTATAACTGCTTTTTTAAAAGTAGTTTTAGGTGAATTATGATGTAAACTATAATATTGCATATTAATTCGATTCTAAAATTTTAATTCCTTTTTCATTAATTTTTGAGGTAAATAAAGTAAACTCTATTCCTGTTTTTTTATAACTTTTGTTAATGGCTGAGTGAACTTTTTTAGCATCTTCATCACCCTTACACAATGCAAAAATAGTAGGTCCTGAACCAGAAATTCCTGCACCTAAAGCACCTGATTTTATGGCTGCATTTTTAACTTCATCAAAATGTGGAATTAGTTTTTTACGATAAGGTTCTACAATAATGTCAACCAAAGAGTTGCTTATTAACTGATAATCTTCACTATACAAACCACTAATTAAACCACCAACATTAGCCCATTGAGTAATGGCATCTTTTAAATCGATTTTAGCAGGTAACACTGCTCTTGCATCTTTTGTTTTTACTTCAACTTGAGGATGAATAGCTACCAATCTTAATTCTTTTGGTACAGGTAATTTTATGATTTCTAAAGTTTCATAACTTCTAATTAAAACAAAACCACCATAAATTGCTGCAGCTACATTATCTGCAATTTGTGAACCACAAGCTACTTCTTCACCAAACATTGCGAATTTTACCAATTCTAACTCAGTGTAAATATTTCCTAATAATTGATTCGCACCAAAAGCAGCACCTGCAGCACTTGCAGCCGAACTACCTAATCCACTTCCTGGAGCATAACCTTTAGAAATGGTTAAAGAAACTCCAAAATCGGCATTTGCTTCATTTAGTATTTTTTTAACCACAGCACTTGCAGCATTTTCATCTACATTGTAAGATAAATTTGCGCCAGAAATAGCAGTGATTTTCACTCCTTTTTCTTTTGTTTTTGTAAATGTCATTTCATCACCAACAGTATCTACAGCAAACCCTAAAGAGTCGAAACCACAAGAAACATTGGCTACAGTTGCAGGAGAAAATAGTTTTAAATAGTTCATTTTTTATTGATTTGCAATTCGTATTACATCAGCAAAAATACCAGAAGCAGTAACATCTGCACCTGCACCTGCACCTTTTATTATTAAAGGATTTTCAGGATATCTGTCTGTGAAAAATAATACAATATTATCACTTCCTTCTAAATTATAGAAAGGATGTTGAGCAGAAATTTCTTGTAAACCAACATTCGCTTTTCCATCAATAAATTCAGCTACATATTTTAAACGTGAATTGTTTTTCTGAGCCTTTGTAAATATGGATTGAAAGTGATTTTCATTTTTTTCTAATGATGTATAAAACGATTCATTATTAGAAGTATTTAAACTCTCTTCAGGTAAAAAAGGGTTGTTTATAATATCTTCCAATTCTAATTTATAACCACTTTCACGTGCTAAAATTAAAATTTTTCTAGCTACATCAATTCCACTTAAATCAATTTTAGGATCTGGTTCTGTATAACCTTCTTTTTGTGCTTGTTGCACAATATCTTTAAACGTAGAGTTTGCATTAAAATTATTAAATACAAAATTTAAACTACCTGATAAAACAGCCTGAATTTTATGAATTCTATCTCCTGAATTCACTAAGTTTTTTAAAGTATCTATGATTGGTAAACCTGCACCAACATTAGTTTCAAACAAAAAGGATGCATTGTATTTTTTAGATAGATTTTTTAGACTTTTATAGTTGTTGTATTCAGAAGCACAAGCAATTTTATTACAAGTTACTACAGAAATGCTATCTCTTAAATAGTTTGCATACACTTCAGAAACGCTTTTGTTAGCTGTGTTATCTATAAATACGCTATTTCTTAAATTCAGTTTTTTAACATGATTATGAAAAGAGGCTAAAGAGGTTTCTTGCCCATTAGCTAACAAATCTTTCCAGTTTTTAAGGTTGATTCCAGATTTATCAAAGTACATTTTTCTAGAATTTGAAATCCCAATAACTCTAATGTTCAACTTTAAGTTCTCTTTTAAGAACTTTTTTTGTTGATGAATTTGTGCTAAAACACGTTCACCTACATTTCCAACTCCTGTTACAAATAAATTAAGTTGTTTTGTGCGTTCTTCAAAAAACTCCTCATGCAAAGCGTTCAAAGCTTTTTTTGCATCAAAACTATTTATTACAGCAGAAATGTTTTTTTCTGATGAGCCTTGAGCAATTGCTCTAACATTTACATTGTTTCTGCCTAAAGTGCTAAACATTTGCCCGCTTAAACCTTGATAGTTTTTCATGCTCTCTCCAACAACTGCAATAATTGCCAAATCGCTTTCTACACTAATAGGGTTTATTTTTTTTCTGTCTATTTCAATACTGAAAGTTGCTTCTAATACCTCTTTTGCTTTTTGAGCATCAGCATCATAAATACCTACACAAATTGAGTGTTCTGAAGAGGCTTGTGTAATAAAAACAACGTTTATTTGGGCCAATGATAAAGCTTCAAATAATCGTTTAGAAAAGCCTGGAATACCAATCATTCCTCCACCTTCTAAAGTGATTAAGCTAATTTCATCTACATGAGAAATTCCTTTTACATCACTTTTACTTTGTGGGTTTTTACAAATTAATGTGCCATCATTTTCTGGTAAAAATGTGTTCTTTATTTTAATAGGTATATCTTTTCTTAAAGCAGGTTGAATTGTTGGTGGGTATAAAACTTTTGCTCCAAAATGAGAAAGTTCCATAGCTTCTTCATACGAAATTTCTGGAATTGGGTGTGCTTGTTTTACCACGCTCGGATTGGCTGTAAACATTCCAGAAACATCTGTCCATATTTGTAATTCAGATGCATTTAAAGCAGCAGCATAAATAGCAGCAGAAAAATCAGAGCCTCCTCTTCCTAAAGTTGTTATTTCGTTTTTTGCGTTCGAAGAAATAAAGCCTCCTAGAACAGTAACTTGATGGTTGTTATTTTTGAAATAGGTGTGAATTAAATCATCTGTTTTATCAAAATTAACTTGAGAATTTAGATAAATATCATTGGTAATAATTAACTCTCTACTGTCTTTATGAGTTGCGTTTAAAATTTCTTTAGCTGCATTTGCAATGATATAAGAAGATAATCTTTCCCCAAAACTAGACACTTTTGCCAATGTTTTATCAGACAATTCTTGTAAAAGAAAAACACCTTCATAAATGGCATTTAATTTAGCAAATAGATCTACAACTATTTCAGTAACTTCTTTCGAATTACTTTGAATTAAATCATCTATAATCTTAAAATGTAAGCTTTTTATTCCTTCTAAAATTTCCTTTGCTTCCTTTATGTTTTCTAAAGCCTTATTTGCTCCTGCTAATAAATTGTTGGTAGTTTTACCAAACGCAGAAACTACAACTGCTACTTTATCTTGTTTAGAAGTATCTCCTACAATGCTTAATACTTGTTTTATGTTTTCTGAGTTTGCTACAGATGAGCCTCCAAATTTTAATACTTTCATTTTGTAATTTTAAGTATTTGCTTTTATAATATCGTTTGAATTGATTGCTTTTTGCAATAGATGGTAACCTGAAATAATATGAATAAAATAAACCCCTAAAGGGTTGTAGTAGTCGTTGTAGAACGAATTAAACCATTAAAAATAATTGCTACTAGAGTAGTGGTTAGAAGTTTTTGTGTATGTTTTTTAGGTAAAATCACATCACAAAAATAGAGGTATTATTTATACAAGGGTAATAGATTATCAATTATTTTACAAAATAGCTTAATAAATAGAATTTTAATAAAATATAGTATAAGATAAAATGAAAAACGTATTATTTGTATGTAAAATTTGATTTTTCTTTAATAACTAATGAAATAGGTTTGTTTTGTATCTTACTTTCTAACCAAGAAAGGATGTCTAAATACAAGAATGCTCTTTTTTCATAAGGATGATCTTCAAAAACTTCTAGTTTAGTGTGTATTTTTTTAAATTCTTTTTTTATTTCTCCAGGAAATACGTCGCTTAAATCCTTTATAGATGTTAAAAATATTTTTTGAACTTCTTGTAAATTTTCCATTTTTAGTAAAAATTTATAAGTTTCAATAAACTGTCTTTCTAGATCGTAATCTAAACCGCATTCATAATGTGCAATAAGATTAAGAATCCTTGCAAAACATTGTAAATCTTCAGCAGAACTTAGTTTTTTAGATTGAATAATTTTTTGTAAATAATCAATACACATCTCGTTTTTACCCATCCCAAAATACAAACAAGCAATTTTATAATAGAGCATTACAATGTAGTGACTGTCTAATCTATCTTGGTATTTTTCTAATTTATGATTTATAATATCTACAAGATATTCTCCTTCAGAGAATGTAGCTTCAAGAAAATGCAAATGAAGTTTATTAGCATACAAATACTGAAACATTAATAAATCGGTATTCATATTAGAAGGAATAACTTTATTTTTAATTTCTTCTTCAAATGCTATTAGTTCTTTTTTAAAAGTAGCGGTTTTTTTAACAAAGAAAGATGCTTCTAATAAATAATTTACCCCTTTTAAATAAAAAACAGGATGTTGATTAATGTATTTTTTATCTTCTTTAAAAAGCGCCACCCATTGGCTAGCATATTTGTAGCTATGCAAAAAATCTTGTGTTAAAAAACTAAACCACAAGTGGCTTTTATATAGCCATAGTTTTTCTCTAAAACCAAAGGTTTTAAAATTGTATTTAGGAAGTTTACTATAAAAATATTGATTTATGAACTCTAGTTCTTCGTTGTTTTTTACATATCCATTTTGTAGTAAATGACTATACATTTGTAAAGATAAGTTAGAGAGTTTGCTCGCAATTACGTTTTGTTGACTTAATGTTTTTGCTTCTAGTGTTAGTTGGTTGGCTCTATTGCTTAAACTTCTGGTAATGTACTGTGTTTCAATTACTTTTTCTAACTCTACAATTTCATATGCAATATTTTTTTCTTCGTTATCTAAAGCTAAATTTTTAGCTTTATCTAACAATTTTAGACTTTGTTTGTACAACCCTTTTTGGTAAAGAACTGTCGCAAAATCTAATTGTTCTCTTATTAAAATTCTAATATTCTTGTGCGCAGGGTTTAAACGCAAACTGATTAAAATCTGCTTGTATAGATGCGCTTTTAAATTCGATAACTGCTGTTTAGATACAATGCCACTTTTAATTATTTCTTTTTCATCATATGTTTTAATCTTCTCTAAAAATTTAAATAAAGAAAAAAATTTAGCTCCAACATTACCTTCTAACCTACCTACATATAAGTTAAATTGTCTTTTTTCAGATTTGGTTAAAGACTTAATTAAAACGAATAAAGCATCGTTTTGGTGGCTGACTGATGTAAGCTTTTTGATCATAAATATTTAATAATCAGATTTTTATATTTTTAAATCAGATAATAGAAATCGTATAGATTGGTAAAAGTAACTAATTATTTTAATCTCATTAAATACTTTTGATTAAATATAAAGTCAATTTTTTTAATTATGCAAAATAATCAAGTCCAAATTTTTGATACAACTTTAAGAGATGGTGAACAGGTGCCAGGTTGTAAGTTAGATACTACTCAGAAATTGGTTATTGCAGAAAGGTTAGATGTATTGGGTGTAAATGTTATTGAAGCTGGCTTCCCAGTTTCTAGTCCTGGAGATTTTATATCGGTTTCGGAAATTGCAAAAATTGTAAAAAACGCAACAGTTTGTGGTTTAACAAGAGCTGTAGAAAAAGATATTAAAGTAGCTGCAGAGGCTTTAAAATTCGCAAAATATCCCAGAATTCATACTGGTATTGGCACAAGTGATTCTCATATAAAATATAAGTTTAATTCAACTAGAGATAAGGTTATAGAAAGGGCTGTAAAAGCAGTTGCCTATTCTAAATCTTTTGTAGAGGATGTAGAGTTTTATGCAGAAGATGCAGGTAGAACAGACAACGAGTTCTTAGCAAAAGTGTGTGAAGAAGTTATAAAAGCAGGAGCTACAGTTTTAAATATTCCAGATACTACAGGGTATTGTTTGCCAGAAGAATATGGTGCAAAAATGAAATACCTTAGAGAAAATGTAAAAGGAATAGAAAACGTTACGCTTTCTTGTCATTGTCATAACGATTTAGGTATGGCTACAGCGAACTCAATTGCAGGTGTTGTAAATGGTGCTCGTCAAATAGAATGTACTATAAATGGTATTGGAGAAAGAGCAGGGAATACAGCTTTAGAAGAGGTGGTAATGATTTTAAAACAACACCCTTATTTAAATTTAGAAACCAGTATCAATACAAAGTTATTGTATGATACTAGTATAATGGTTCGAGAAAAAATGGGAATGCCTGTACAGCCTAATAAAGCAATAGTGGGTGCAAATGCATTTGCTCATAGTTCAGGTATACATCAAGATGGAGTAATAAAAAATAGGGAAACTTACGAAATTATGGATCCTGAAGATGTTGGTGTAACAGAAAGCGCCATTGTTTTAACAGCAAGAAGTGGTAGAGCAGCTTTAGCTTACAGATCTAAAAAAATAGGATATGAATTAACAAAAATACAGTTAGATGAGGCTTATAGCTCTTTTTTAAAAATGGCAGATCAACAAAAGGAAATACAAGATGTTGACATTCATTTAATTATGAAGAGTTTAAAAATCCTTTCTACAGTAGTAACCCCATAAAAGTATATAATGAAATATAATATTGCAGTAATCCCAGGAGATGGAGTTGGCCCAGAAGTTGTAGCGCAAGCTATCAAAGTTTTGGATGCAGTAGCAGAGGCTTACGATCATATTTTTATTTATAAAGAAGCAAAATTAGGATCTTGTGCTATTGATAAAACAGGTAACCCTTTGCCTAAAGAAACTGTAGATATTTGTAAAACCGCAGATGCGATATTATTTGGAGCAGTAGGAGATCCTAAGTACGATAATGATCCTAAAGCAAAGATTAGGCCAGAACAAGGCTTGTTAAATTTAAGAAGAGCTCTTGGTTTGTATTGTAATATTAGACCTGTAAAGGCATATGATAACTTGTTATCAAATTCTCCACTTAAAAGAGAAATAATAAAAAATACTGATTTTGTAATTTATAGAGAATTAACCGGAGGTATTTATTTTGGTGAAAAAAAATTGAGTCAAGACGAGCAAACAGCTTTTGATGTCTCTTCGTATTCAGTTCAAGAAATTTCAAGAGTAACACACTTGGCATTCCAAGCAGCGCAAAAACGCAGAAATAAAGTAACCTTGGTAGATAAAGCAAATGTTTTAGAAACCTCTCGTCTATGGAGAAGAACAGTTACAGAAATTGCCAAAGAGTATAAAGATGTTGAATTAGAATATTTGTTTGTAGATAATGCAGCAATGAAAATGATTTTAAACCCAACCTATTTTGATGTTATCTTAACAGAAAACCTTTTTGGAGATATGATTTCTGATGTTGCGAGTTCACTATCTGGGTCAATAGGAATATTGTCTTCTTCTTCAATAGGAACTAAAAATGGTTTGTTTGAGCCAATTCATGGTGCATACTCTCAAGCCAAAGGAAAAGATATCGCTAATCCTTTAGCCTCAATACTTTCTGCTGCACTTTTATTAAAATATTTAGGCTTATATGAAGAGGCAGATGCAGTGGAAAGAGCTGTAGATAAATCTTTAGCTTTAGGTTTTACTACTCAAGATATCAAAAGGAAAATACAAAAATCAACCACAACGTCTAAAGTTGGTGATTTTATTGCAGATTATATTTTAAATCAAGACGATAGTAACATGAATTTTAGAAATATTCATATGGGACAAAGTACAATTATCTAAATATTTTAAATCTAATATAAAATCGCTTAGGTATGCTCATTGTATCTGAGCGATTTTTTTATTAAATAAAATATTATATTAATTGTAAATCGGTCTTTATGTTGAAAATAATATAAGTATTGAATATCATAATGATAATATTGTAAATCATTGATTAACAATTATTAGGGTCTTTAAAAATTACTATGAGTTTAAACTCGATAATTACATAATTTATATCATTACGTTTGAATTATTATATTTTTGTCAAAAAGAATCTTTACGAAAAATGGAGTTAAATAAACATAGCAAAAGATTAACGCAAGACGAATCTCAACCTGCATCTCAAGCAATGCTTTATGCTGTAGGGCTCTCTGATGAAGATATGAGTAAAGCTCAGGTAGGTATTGCAAGTACAGGTTATGATGGTAATCCATGTAATATGCATTTAAACCGCTTAAAAGAAGAGGTTAAGGTAGAGTGTAATATTGCAAACATGGTAGGTTTAGGATTTAATACTATTGGAGTTTCTGATGGGATTTCTATGGGTACTTCAGGGATGAATTATTCTTTGGTATCTAGAGATATAATTGCAGATTCTATAGAAACTGTTATGAATGCACAAAGTTACGATGCGTGTATTGCTATTGTCGGTTGTGATAAAAATATGCCAGGTTCTATTATTGCAATGTTGCGTTTAAATCGTCCATCTATAATGATGTATGGAGGTTCTATTGCATCTGGAAATTATAAAGGAAAAAAATTAAATATTGTTTCTGCGTTTGAAGCTTTAGGACAAAAAGTAGCCGGCGAAATTGATGAGAATGAATACAAAGAAATTATAAAAAGAGCAATTCCAGGAGCAGGTGCTTGTGGAGGTATGTATACCGCAAATACAATGGCTTCTGCAATAGAATGTATGGGTTTTGCTTTGCCTTATAATTCATCAATTCCAGCAGAGAATCCAAACAAATTATCTGAGGCAGAGAGAACTGCTTTGGCTATTAAAAATTTATTGGAGTTAGATTTAAAACCATTAGATATCATTTCTAAAAAATCTTTAGAAAACGCTGTTGCTTTAGTAAACGCATTAGGAGGTTCTACAAATGCTGTCTTGCATTTTTTAGCAATTGCACATGCAGCAGAAATAGATTTTACTTTAGAAGATTTTCAAAGAGTATCAGACAGAACTCCTTTAATTGCAGATTTAAAACCATCAGGTAAATACTTAATGGAAGATGTTCATGGAGTTGGAGGTACACCTGCAATTATGAAGTATTTACTAGAAAGTGGCTATTTGCATGGAGATTGTTTAACTGTTACAGGTAAAACATTGGCAGAAAATTTAGCAGATGTAAAAGCAATGGAGTTTGAAGATCAAGATGTTATTTATCCAAAAGATAAAGCGTTAAAGACATCAGGAAATATTCAAATTATTTACGGAAATCTAGCTACTGAAGGTGCTGTTGCTAAAATTTCTGGAAACGAAGGTTTATTGTTTGAAGGTAAAGCTGTGGTTTACGATGGTGAACAAGCAGCAAATACAGGTATTTCAAATGGAGAAGTAGAAAAAGGCGATGTTGTTGTAATTAGGTATGTTGGTCCAAAAGGTGGTCCAGGAATGCCAGAAATGTTAAAGCCAACTTCATTAATTATGGGTGCAGGTTTAGGTAAATCTGTAGCATTAATAACAGATGGTCGTTTTTCAGGAGGTACTCATGGCTTTGTTGTGGGGCATATTACTCCAGAAGCACAATCTGGAGGAGCAATAGGTTTGTTAGAAACAGGTGATAAAATTAAAATAAGTGCAGAAGATAACTCTATTAATGTACATATTTCTGATGAAGAATTAGCAAAAAGAAAAGAAAATTGGGTAGCACCTATATTAAAACATAAAAAAGGAATTTTATATAAGTATGCCAAATCTGTAGCTTCTGCATCTAAAGGATGTGTTACTGATTTATAAAGATGATATAGATAAAAGAATAAAGAATAAAAAATAAAGAATAAAGAGAAAGATTAAAAAGTCTTCTTTTTCTATTCTAAAAAGAGGAAATATATGGAAATACAAACCATAAAATCACAAGGTAAAACTAATAAAACTACAGAACGTATTTCTGGAAGCGAGGCAGTTGTGAGGTGTTTAATAGCAGAAGATGTTGATATTTTATACGGATATCCTGGAGGTGCAATTATGCCTGTTTATGATGAATTATATAAGTATCATGGTAAAATCCACCATGTTTTAACACGTCACGAGCAAGGAGCAACACATGCCGCACAAGGTTACGCGCGTATCTCTGGTAAAGTAGGTGTGGCTATTGCTACATCTGGTCCTGGGGCTACAAATCTAATTACAGGAATTGCAGATGCTCAAATAGATTCTACACCAATGGTTTGTATTACAGGTCAAGTAGCTTCTCATTTATTAGGTAGTGACGCTTTTCAAGAAACAGATATCGTTGGTATTTCTTCACCTGTAACTAAATGGAATTGCCAAATTACTAAGGCTGCAGACATTCCAAAAGTTATGGCAAAGGCATTTTATATAGCAAGAAGCGGAAGGCCAGGACCTGTTTTGGTAGATATCACAAAGGATGCTCAGTTTGAAGAGTTTGATTTTTCGTACGAGAAATGTACGCATGTTAGAAGTTATAATCCTGTGCCTACAACAGATATTATAAAAATTAAAGAAGCTGCAGATCTTATAAACGCAGCGAAAAAACCATTAATAGTTTGGGGTCAAGGAGTAATTTTAGGAAAAGCTGAAGAAGAGCTTAAGGCAGTTCTAGAGAAAGCAGGTATACCTGCTGCATGGACTATTTTAGGTGCTTCAGCAATACCAACTTCTCATCCTTTAAATGTAGGTATGGTTGGAATGCATGGTAATTATGCTCCAAATGTTTTAACCAATGATTGTGATCTTTTAATTGCAATAGGAATGCGTTTTGATGATAGAGTAACAGGTAGTTTATCTACGTATGCAAAACAAGCAAAAGTAATTCACTTTGAAATAGATCCTGCAGAGATTGATAAAAATGTAAAATCTGATGTTGCAGTTTTAGGTGATGCAAAAAAGAGTCTAGAGGAATTATTGCCGTTTTTAGAAGAAAAAAGTCATACAGATTGGCATCAGAAGTTTAAAGACTTATACCAAATAGAATACGATAAAGTAATCAAGAACGATTTATATCCTACAAAAGAAGGTCTAACAATGGCAGAAGTTTTAAAGGAAATAAATAGTCAAAGTGAGGGTAAAGCTGCAATTGTTACAGATGTTGGTCAGCATCAAATGGTTGCATGTAGATATGCAGATTTTAATTTGTCTAAAAGTAATATTACTTCAGGTGGTTTAGGAACAATGGGCTTTGGTTTGCCTGCTGCAATTGGTGCAAAAATGGCAGCTCCAGATCGTGAGGTGGTTTCTATTTCTGGAGATGGAGGGTATCAAATGACAATTCAAGAATTAGGTACCATTTTTCAGCAAAAAGCAGCTGTGAAAGTTGTTGTTTTAAATAATGATTTTTTAGGTATGGTTCGTCAATGGCAGCAATTGTTTTTTGACAAAAGATATGCATCAACAGAAATGGTAAATCCAAACTTTGTTGCAATTGCAGAAGGGTATTACATTAAAGCTAGAAAAGTTACAAAACGTGAAGATTTAGCTGAAGCAGTTGCAGAAATGATGCAAAGTAAAGAAGCTTATTTTCTAGAGGTTTGTGTAGAAAAAGAAGATAATGTTTTTCCAATGATTCCAACAGGAGCAAGTGTATCGGATATAAGATTGGAGTAAAAGAAGAGTTGATAATATAGTGTAAAGATAAAAGAACAAAGAATAAAGATTTTAGTGAATAAAAGACTGTAGTAGTCTATTATCTATTATCTATTTTCTACCATCTTAAAAATATGAGTACAGAAGATAAACAATTATATACAGTATCTATTTATACTGAAAATAATATTGGATTATTGAATAGAATTTCTGCAATTTTTCAGAGAAGACACATCAATATAGAAAGTTTAAATACTTCACCATCAGAAATAGAGGGTGTTTCTAAGTTTACCATTGTTGTAAATATGGATGAGGTAAATATTAAAAAAATTATAGGTCAAATAGAGAAGCAAGTAGAGGTAATTAAGGCTTATTATCACAATTTAGATCAGATTATTTATCAAATTTCAGGGTTGTTTAAAATTAAGTCTGAATTACTGTTTGAAGAGCCTCAAATACAGAATATAATTAAAGAAAGTAATGCTAGAATTGTAACTGTAAATAAAGCCTTCTTTATCCTGGAAAAATCAGGTAGAAAAGAAGAGATTGTAGAAATGTACAATCAACTAAGTAAATTCGGTATTATGCAATATACCCGTTCAGGATTAATTGCAGTTACTAAAGAAGAGATGAAGATATCATCATTATTAGAATCATACAACAACTAAAAATAAAATTTAGAAGAAAGAGCAAAGAACAAAGAATAAAGAGAGAAGACTTTTAATTTTAGATTAGTCGATCTCTTTTCCTTTCTCTCTTTTCTTTCTTCTGATTAAAAATTAAAAACAAGAAAATGTCAAATTATTTTAACACATTAACATTAAGACAAAAATTAGAGCAATTAGGTCAATGTCGTTTTATGGATGCTTCAGAATTTGAAGATGGTGTAACTGCTTTAAAAGGGAAAAAGATTGTTATTGTGGGCTGTGGAGCACAAGGTTTAAATCAAGGTTTAAATATGAGAGAATCTGGTTTAGATATCGCTTATACCTTAAGGCAAGCAGCAATTGATCAGAAAAGAGAATCGTACACAAATGCAACTTCTAACAATTTTGAAGTGGGTACGTATGAAGAGTTGTTGCCAACTGCAGATTTAGTAATTAATCTAACTCCAGATAAGCAACATACAAACGTGGTAAAAGCAGTAATGCCTTTAATGAAAAAAGGAGCTACTTTGTCGTACTCTCATGGTTTTAATGTGGTTGAAGAAGGCATGCAAATTCGTGAGGATTTAACAGTAATTATGGTTGCGCCAAAATCTCCGGGTTCTGAAGTTAGAGAAGAGTATAAAAGAGGTTTTGGAGTGCCTACATTAATTGCTGTGCATCCAGAAAATGATCCTGAACAAAAAGGGTGGGCGCAAGCAAAGGCGTATGCTGTAGCAACAGGTGGTCATAAAGCAGGAGTTTTAGAATCTTCTTTTGTGGCAGAAGTAAAGTCAGATTTAATGGGTGAGCAAACTATTTTATGTGGATTATTGCAAACAGGTGCAATTTTATCCTTTGATAAAATGGTAGAAGAAGGTATAGATGCAGGTTATGCAGCCAAGTTAATTCAGTATGGTTGGGAAACAGTAACTGAAGCTTTAAAACATGGTGGAATCACAAATATGATGGATCGTTTGTCCAATCCAGCAAAAGTGGAAGCCTTTAGATTGTCGGAAGAATTAAAAGACATTATGCGTCCATTATTTCAAAAACATATGGATGATATTATGACTGGTCATTTCTCTAAAACTATGATGGAAGACTGGGCTAATGATGATGTAAACTTATTAAAATGGAGAGCAGCAACAGGTGAGACTGCCTTTGAAAAACAGCAAATTACAGATCAAGAAATTCCTGAACAAGAATATTTTGATCATGGAACTTTATTAGTTGCTTTTGTAAGATCGGGTGTGGAATTGGCTTTTGAAGCAATGACAGAATCAGGTATTATAGATGCATCAGCATACTATGAGTCTTTACATGAAACTCCATTAATTGCAAATACAATTGCAAGAATGAAGTTGGCGGAAATGAATCGTGTAATTTCTGATACTGCAGAGTATGGTTGTTACTTATTTGACCATGCATGTAAACCATTATTAACAGATTTCATGAAAACTGTATCTACAAATGTTATTGGTAAATCTTTTAGTAATGAAAATGGAGTAGATAATCAAGAGCTAATTAAAATCAATAAAACTATAAGAAATCATCCTGTAGAGGTTGTAGGTGAGCAATTAAGAGCTTCTATGACAGCTATGAAAGTGATTAAGTCTTAACTTTTTTAAGAACCTATTGTGAAATCTGCTAAATAAATTTTTAGCAGATTTTTTTTGATTTTTCCGAAATCATTTTCGTAAACTATTTTTAAATGTGAAGCTAGCAAGGTTTATTTTTGTTAAATTGTAAGTTTAATTATTATCTATAAATTATTTCAAAAGAAGTACTTATGAAAGGGTCTTATAAAAGCATACCAGAAATTTTTAAAATAAACTCACAATTACATCAAAATACATATTTGGTAAATGGAGAATTAATAACTTGGGAAGGAGATGTTTCTGAAGTTTATTCTACAATATCTTCTACGAAAGAGTACAAGCCTACTTTGTTGGGTACAATTCCTAACCTAACAGAAAGGCAAGCTTTAGATGCTTTAAATTCTGCTTATAGAGCTTATAATAAGGGGCAAGGCTTATGGCCGACAATGGGTGTTGCAGATAGAATTGCATGTATGGAGGAGTTTACAGAGCAAATGAAAACCAAAAGAACAGAAGTTGTAAAGCTATTAATGTGGGAAATTGGTAAAACACTTGCAGATTCAGAAAAAGAATTCGACAGAACTGTAGCTTATATTTATGATACAATTGAGGATTATAAACAGATGGATAGAGATTCTACTAAGTTTGAAAAGAATAGTGGAGTTTATGCACATATACGAAGAGGTCCATTAGGAGTTGTTTTATGTTTGGGTCCTTATAATTATCCTTTAAACGAAACTTTTGCGCTTTTAATTCCGGCCTTAATTATGGGGAATACTACTGTTTTTAAACCTGCAAAACATGGTGTCCTCTTATTAACGCCTTTAATTGAAGCGTTTCAAAATAGTTTTCCAGAAGGTGTAGTTAATATTATTTATGGAAGAGGTCGTGTTTTAGCTACACCTATTATGAAAACAGGTAAAGTAGATGTTTTAGCGCTAATAGGAAATAGTACTTCAGCCAATGCAATACAAGCAAATCACCCTTACAAAAATAGGTTGCGTTTAGTGTTGGGTTTAGAAGCTAAAAATCCAGGAATTGTTTTGCCAGATGCAGACCTAGATTTAGCAATTGATGAATGCTTAACAGGTTCTACTTCTTTTAATGGACAAAGATGTACTGCGCTTAAAATACTTTTTGTTCATGAGCATATTGTAGATAAATTTAATAAACGATTTGCGGAAAAAGTAGATGCACTAAAATTCGGTAATCCCTGGGATAAGGACGTAAAATTAACACCTTTACCAGAACCAGGAAAGCCAGATTATATTCAAGAATTAATAGACGATGCCAAACAAAAAGGAGCTACGATTTTAAATAAAAAAGGAGGACAAAGAACAGAAAATTATATATTTCCATCGGTATTATATCCTGTTTCAAAGAATATGAGAGTTTATGAAGAGGAACAATTTGGACCAGTAATACCAATTGTTTCTTTTAAAAACATTCAAGAACCTTTAGATGCAATGGCAGACTCTAACTACGGTCAGCAAGTAAGTGTTTTTGGTAGTGAAGTAAAAACATTAGCACCTTTAATTGATACACTAGTAAATTTAGTTTGTAGAGTCAATTTAAATAGTGCAGCACAAAGAGGTCCTGATGTATATCCTTTTACAGGTAGAAAAGATTCAGCAGTTAGTACTTTAAGCGTTCATGATGCGTTGCGATCTTTTTCTATCAGAACTTTTGTAGCATCAAAAGATACACCCTACAATAATAAAATTATACAAGACCTTTTAGATAAGAAAACCTCTAATTTTATTAATACGGACTATATTTTGTAAAAAAAAAGGTCCTAAAACAAATGTTTTAGGGCCTTTTTTTATTTCCCAAGAGGAATCACAATAAGTCCTGAAAATTTCTCTGAATAAAGAAGCATTGCTTTATCTGCTTCCAATTTTGTTTTGTAATTACCTGTAAGAACTTTCCAGTAAGGCTGTTCATAGTTAAGTTTTAGTGAAACTTTAGGAAAAGCGAGTTCAAATTCACTTTTTAAGTTTCTTGCATCTACTTCATCTCCATAATAAAGTTGTATACAATAACCGTAGCCAAATTCTTTATTAAAAGCTCTTTTTTTAGCAATAAGTCTGGCTACTTCATCATTAGATTTTGTTTTATTTTGAGCGATTAAATCAATGTTTGAGACTGAAAACGCCAAGATAAAAAATAGAATAAATGCATTTTTTCTCATAAAAATGTTTTTTACAAAAGTACTGACATCTTTTCTATTTTTGAATTTAAAAATCATTATTTAGAATTATTATAAATTAATGTTTTACATTCTTTTCCTTTTTTTAAATTTAGCAATATGTAGTACTTTTGTGGGACTGTTCAAAAACTGTTTTTTTTGAGCTATTTATACAGATATTAAAATAATTTGTAAATATGAAAAGTGTAGTGTTACACAGTAAAATTGCTAAAAAACTAGTCAAAAGTTTCGCAATTATTCTGCTTTTTTCAATCAGTTTATCTTCTTATTCTCAAGAGGTTGACGCTGCTCGTCAGGCCGAAGGTAGAAAGCTCTTTAAGTCACTTTGTGCATCTTGTCATAAGTTAGACAGAAAATTAGTAGGTCCTGCTTTAGGAGGTGTAGAAGGTAGAAGAGAAAACGAGTGGTTGTTAGCTTGGATTAGAAATAATGTAGAGTTAAGAGCTTCTGGTGATAGAGATGCTATTGCAATCTACGAGGAGTATAATGGTTCTCCAATGAGTGCTTTCCCTCAATTGAGTGATGGTCAAATCAATGATATCCTTTATTATACTACTGTTGGGGATCCTGTAAAGCAAGTTGCTGTAGGTGCAGCTGCAACAGGTGTTGCTGTTGGAGATGGTTCTGGTGGTTCTCCTAAGTGGATTATTTATTTATTGGCTGGTGCTATTGTTGTTGCTTTTTTAATGATTGCTAGCTTGTTGAAGCAGGTAAATGAGTTAAAAGGTAAAAAGTCTGAAAACAAGTCAAATTTAAAAAGAGATTTACACGAATTGTGGTTGGGTATAAAAGGGAATACCTTTTTACATGTTGTAACCACTATTTTTGTTTTATTGATGAGTGCATACATTGTATTCGGAACGCTATATAAAGTTGGTGTAAACGAAGGTTATATGCCTTTACAGCCTATTGCTTTTTCTCATAAAATACATTCTGGAGAAAACAAAATCGAATGTCAGTATTGTCATTCGTCGGCAAAGCATAGTAAACATTCAGGAATTCCTTCTGTAAATGTGTGTATGAATTGTCATGAAAATATTGCTGAGGTTGCTGAATGAACCGTGGTAGAATGGGATGGTGTTACTTATGGTAAAGCGCAATTAGATAAGGAAATTGCTAAAGTATATGATGCAGCAGGATGGGATCCAGAAGAATTAGAGTATACTGGTAATAGAAAACCGATTAAATGGATTAGGATTCATAATTTACCTGATTTTGCTTATTTCAATCATTCACAACACGTTACAGTTGGCGGTATAGAGTGTCAGAAATGTCATGGTCCTGTAGAGACTTATGATGAGATGCGTCAATACTCTCCATTAACCATGGGTTGGTGTATCAATTGTCATAGGGAAACAAAAGTAGATTTAAAAGGTACTGAGTACTATGACAATATTCACAAAGAATTAGCTGAAAAGTACAATGTAGATAAAGTTACTATTGCACAATTAGGTGGTTTAGAATGTGGTAAGTGCCACTATTAATAAAAGAAAGATAGTTTTTGTTTTATCAATTATTTAAAATAAAAACTAAAACTAATAACTAAAAGTAAATGGCTTCAAACAAAAAATACTGGAAAAGTGTTGAAGAACTAAAAGATAGTTCTATTGTTGAAACGTTAAGTAAAAATGAGTTTGTAGGAGAAATAACTACAGATCAATTTTTAGGTGATAAAGAAACATTAGAAAATAGTTCTACTTCACGTAGAGATTTTTTAAAGTACGTTGGTTTCACTACAGCCGCAGCTTCTTTAGCTGCTTGTGAAGGACCGGTTAGAAAGTCTATTCCTTACGTAGTAAAACCTAATGATATAATTGCGGGAGTTGCAGATTGGTATGCAACCTCAATGGCAGATGGTTATGATTTTGCAAATGTTTTAGTAAAAACAAGAGAAGGTCGTCCAATTCAAATTATGCCAAATAAAGAGGCGAATGGAACAACTTCAGCTAGAGTACAAGCTTCTATTTTATCGTTATACGATGAAAAATTAAGATTAAAAGAACCAACTAAGTCAGGTGAACCAATTACATGGTCTTCAGCTGATAAGGATATTGCCCTACAGTTAGAAGGATTTAAGAGTCAAAATAAACCAGTTGTTTTATTAACAGGTTCAATGGCTAGCCCTTCAACAGAACAAATTATATCAGAGTTTTTGGATGTATTTCCAAACACAAAACATGTCGTTTATGACGCTGTTTCAGAATCTGGAGCTGCAGATGCTATGTTGGCGATGTATGGTAAAAGAGAGTTGCCAAATTATCATTTAGAAAAAGCCAAAACAATTGTTTCTTTTGGAGCAGATTTTTTAAGTGATTTTCATGGTGGTTTTGAGAAAAGCTATGTAAATGGAAGAAAGCCAGAGACTGGCGAAATGTCTTACCATGTTCAGTTTGAAAGCAACATGTCATTAACTGGTGCTAATGCTGATAAGAGGGTTGTTTTAAAACCTTCAGATCAAGTTTTTGCTTTGTTAAACCTTTATAACGCTATAACAGGAAGTAATGTTGCTTCTAAATCTACACCTGCAGATGCTGAGGTGAAGAAATTGGCAAAAGAGTTGAGAAAAAACGGTTTTAGTTCTGTTGTAATGACAGGATTAAACGATAAAAATGCACAATTAATTGCATTTGCTATAAATGAGGCTTTACAAAGTAATGTATTTGATGTTCTAAACACATTAAAAATTCGTCAAGGAAATGATGCTGAGGTTGCAAAGTTGATTTCTGATATGAAGTCTGGTAATATTGCAGGTTTATTAACGCACAATGTAGATCCTATATACTCTTCATCTAAGTCTGCTGACTTTATTGAAGGTTTAGAGAAAGTTGAATTATCAGTTGCATTATCATCTGAGAATAGTGCTACTGTAAACTCTTCTACGTTTGTGTTGCCTACTCCACATTTCTTAGAATCTTGGGGAGACACACAATTTGATAGTATTACTTATGGTTTAATGCAACCAACCATTCAGCCATTATTTAATACCCGTCAATTGCAGGATACTTTATTAAAATGGTCTGGAAATTCAACAAGTTATTATGATTATTTAAAAGCTTTTGCTACAAATAATGTTTTAGACGGTGGTTCATGGAATACAGCTTTGCATAATGGGTATTTTGTAAGAACTATTTCAGATAAAAATATATTTAATAATTCAGTTTCTTTATCAGCTGTTGCTGCTAATTTGTACAATGTTACACAAAAAGCAACTGGATTCGAACTTAATTTATATACAAAAACTAGTTTAGGAGACGGTAAGCAAGCAAACAATCCTTGGTTACAAGAATTCCCTGATCCAATTACAAGAACTTCTTGGGACAATTACCTAACGATGTCTATTGCTGATGCAAAAGAATTAGGTTTTTCTAATCCTGTAAAAGACAATGGTGCTATTAATGGTGATTATGCTAAAATTTCTGTAAACGGAAAAGAAGCTGTAGTTCCTGTAATGATTCAACCAGGACAAGCAAAAGGTTCTGTAGGTTTAGCATTAGGTTTTGGAAAAACTTTTGGATTAAAAGAAGAAATGCAAGTAGGTGTTAATGCATACCCTTTTTATGCAGATAGTAATAATATTCAATATGGAGTTGCTATAGAAAAAGTAGAGGGCTATCACGAGTTTGCTTGTACTCAGGTTCAAAAAACCATTGCTGGTCGTCATGACATTTTAAAAGTAGCTTCTCTAAAAGAATATAAGACTGTAGATCCTAAAGATCATCATCATGGATGGAATAAGCCTGCTTATGTGTCTTATGATCATCAAGAGGTAGAGGCTAATACCATAGATTTATGGGATGAGCACAATAGAGAATTAGGGCATCACTTTAATTTGTCTATCGATTTAACCTCTTGTACAGGTTGTGGAGCATGTGTTGTAGCATGTCATGCAGAAAATAACGTTCCTGTTGTTGGTAAAAGAGAAGTAAGAGTTGGTAGAGATATGCATTGGTTGCGTATTGATAGGTACTATTCATCTACAGTAGAAACGAGAGAAGATGCTAAGGAATTAGGTTTAAGTAGAGGGGAAATGTATGAAGCTCTAGAAACTGAAGCTGAAAATCCTGAAGTGACTTTTCAACCTATGATGTGTCAACACTGTAATCATGCACCTTGTGAAACAGTTTGTCCAGTTGCAGCAACAACCCATGGACGACAAGGTCAAAATCAAATGACATATAACAGATGTGTAGGTACAAGATATTGTGCAAACAACTGTCCATATAGAGTTCGTAGATTTAACTGGTTTGAATATGCAAATAATAACCAATTCGACTTTAACATGAACAATCAATATGGTAAAATGGTATTGAATCCAGATGTTGTTGTACGTGGTAGAGGAGTTATGGAGAAGTGTTCTATGTGTATTCAAATGACACAAGCAACAATTCTAGAAGCTAAAAAAGAAGGTAGACCTGTTAATACAGATGAGTTTGAAACAGCTTGTTCATCTGCGTGTACAACAGGGTCATTAGTATTTGGTGATGTAAATAATAAAGAGGACAAAGTAACTGCTCTTACAAAAGATAAAAGAGCTTATAATGTCTTAGATTATTTACAAACAAAGCCGAATGTAATCTATCAAGTAAAAATAAAAAACACTAACGAAGCGTAATTAAATTTAAGATATAGCATATGTCTCATTACGAAGCACCCATAAGGGAACCTTTAGTATTAGGTGATAAGAGTTATCACGATATTACCGAAGATATTGCAAAGCCTATAGAAGGTAAAGCAAATAAGAATTGGTACATGGCATTTTACATTTCTTTAGCAGCGATGCTATGGGGATTTGGATGTATCTTCTACACAGTAGGAACTGGTATTGGAGTTTGGGGATTAAACAAGAACATTGGATGGGCTTGGGATATCACCAATTTTGTATGGTGGGTAGGTATTGGCCACGCAGGAACACTTATTTCTGCAGTACTTTTATTATTCCGTCAAAAATGGAGAATGGCTATAAACCGTTCTGCAGAAGCAATGACAATTTTTGCTGTTTTTCAGGCAGGTTTGTTTCCAATTATCCACATGGGTAGACCATGGAATGCTTATTGGGTTTTACCATTACCTAACCAATTTGGTTCGTTGTGGGTAAACTTTAACTCACCATTGTTATGGGATGTATTCGCAATTTCAACGTACCTTTCAGTTTCATTGGTTTTCTGGTGGACAGGTTTATTACCAGATTTTGCAATGATTCGTGATAGAGCTGTAAAGCCTTTTCAAAAGAAAATTTATGCTTTATTAAGTTTCGGTTGGTCAGGTAGAGCTAAAGATTGGCAACGTTTTGAAGAAGTATCTCTAGTATTAGCTGGTTTAGCTACTCCTTTAGTACTTTCTGTACATACTATCGTATCTATGGACTTTGCTACTTCAATTAATCCAGGTTGGCATTCAACAATTTTTCCACCTTACTTCGTAGCTGGAGCAATTTTTTCAGGATTTGCAATGGTACAGACCTTATTAGGAATTATGCGTAAGGTTACAAATATGGAGGAATATATTACACGTTTACATGTAGAGTACATGAACATTGTAATTATTTTAACAGGAGGTATTGTTGCAGTAGCATATGCAACCGAATTTTTTATAGCTTGGTATACTGGTTCACCTTACGAAAATTATACATACTTATCTGTAGGAGCTGCAACAGGTCCTTATTGGTGGGCTTTTTGGTCACTGTTAATTTTTAACATTTTTATTCCTCAATTACTTTGGTTTAAAAAGATAAGAAGAAGTTTTATTTGGTCATTTATTATCTCTATTGCCATCAATATAGGTATGTGGTTTGAGCGTTTTGATATTATTGCAATTGTATTAAGTAAAGGTCATTTACCTTCAACTTGGTGGAGATTCGAACCAACTTTTGTAGATGTAGGTATTTTTATTGGAACTATTGGATTTTTCTTTGTGTTGTTTTTATTATACGCAAGAACATTTCCAGTAATTGCACAAGCCGAAGTAAAAACAATATTAAAATCTTCTGGAGAATTTTACAAAAAAAGAAGAGCACAGGGTATTCCTTCAAAACCAGCAATAGTTGTTGCTAAATCAGTATCTAAGGAAGCTAACTCTGATAAAAACAAAGAAGAATAATTATGGAATCATCAAAAGTTATTCACGCATTTTACAATGATGATGAAGTGTTGTTAGATGCTGTAAAAGCAGTAAAATCTGAACACTATCATATAGAAGAAGTATTTTGTCCATTTCCAGTACATGGTTTAGACAAAGCAATGGGATTAGCTCCAACAAAGTTGGCAATTACTGCTTTCTTTTACGGAATTACAGGTTTGTCATTTGCAATTTGGATGACAAATTATATGATGATTGAAGATTGGCCGCAAGATATTGGAGGGAAACCAAGTTTTTCTTGGATAGAAAACATGCCAGCATTTGTGCCAATTATGTTTGAATTAACAGTATTTTTTGCTGCACATTTAATGGTTATTACGTTTTACATGAGAAGTAGAATTTGGCCATTTAAAAAAGCAGAGAATCCAGATCCTAGAACTACAGATGACCATTTTTTAATGGAAATTCCAGTTCACAATAATGAAGAAGCATTAACTTCATTATTATCAAAAACAGGAGCTGTTGAAATTAATATAGTAGATAAGCACTAATAAAAGAAGAATGAAGAGTTTAAAATTATTTATTGCTTTAGTTGTGTTTGCAAGTATAGTATCTTGTAATGACAGAAGAAAACCTCAGTTAGAGTATATGCCAGATATGTATGTATCTATACCTTATGACACTGATGATGCAAATGGTTTAAATGGAAAACCAGTAAATAGTAAGCCTGTTGCTGGTACTATTCCAAGAGGCGGTCATCCTGCTTATGATATTCCTGACACACCTCAAGGATATGAAAAAGCAAAATCTGAACTTAAAAATCCAATTGAAGCTTCCGAAGCTAACCTAGAAAAAGGTAAAGAATTGTATTCAATTTACTGTATTTCATGTCATGGTAAAAAAGGAGATGGAAACGGATATTTAGCTCAAGCAGAAAAGTTTGAAGGGATACCAAGTTATAAGGATAGAGATATTACTGCAGGTTCTATTTATCACGTTATTTATCATGGTAAGAATTTAATGGGATCTCACTCTGGACAATTAACATATAACGAACGTTGGCAAATAATTCATTACGTAGAACAATTACGTGTTGATTTATTAAAATAATTACAAAAAGATAGATTACGAAAGATATGTATCAATTCTCAGGTAAATTAAAATCGCTCTCTATTATTCTAACTGTTGTTGGTTTGATAGGTATTGGATATAGCTTCTATACAGCTCCAAGTTCAATAGAGGAGGCTAAAGGAATCATTGCAAAACAATCATCTCATGTTGATGGTCATGGAAACACTCATGCTGATGCTGCACATACAGCTATTTCAGAAGCTGATTCACATCACGATGCTTCATCAGAAGCTGATTCACATCATGGAGCAGAGAATATGCATCATGAAGGTACTGAAGAGGCAACCAACCATGAAGCTCACAATGAACATGATGCACATGCAGAACATGACTCACACGCAGAACATGCATTTCATCAACTGCAAAATAAGCCTTGGTCTGCCTTATATGTTTCTTTATTCTTTTTCTTAGGAATTTCTCTTTTGGTGTTAGCATTTTATGCGGCTCAGCGAGTAGCGCAGTCAGGTTGGTCTATCGTATTATTTAGAGTAATGGAGGCAATTACTGCAAATTTAGTTCCAACTTCAATAATTATGGTGCTAGTTATTTTAGCAGCTTCAGTATTGCATGTAAATCATATGTTTCCATGGATGGCAGAAGGTGTTTTTGATCCTTCAAGCCCTAATTACGATGCAATAGTAGATGGTAAATCTTGGTGGATGAATGTTCCAGGATGGACAATCAGAAGTATTGTATACTTAGTAATTTGGAACACATACAGATGGTTTATTAGAAAAAATTCAATTGCAGAAGATACTGCGAACGATAATCAAAAGACATATAAGAAAAACTATAATGCATCTGTTATCTTTTTGTTCTTATTTATGATTTCAGAATCTATGATGTCTTGGGATTGGATCATGGGCTTAGACCCTCACTGGTTCTCTACATTATTTGGTTGGTACGTATTGGCTAGTTTGCTTGTAAGTGCTTTAACAGTTGTTGCTTTTGTTACTATTTATTTACGTTCAAAAAATGCAATACCTGGTATAAATGATAGTCATATTCATGATTTAGCCAAATTCATGTTTGGTTTCTCTGTATTCTGGACTTATTTATGGTTTGCACAATTCATGCTAATCTGGTATGCAGATATTCCTGAAGAGACAACATATTTTGTAGCAAGGTTTAATGAGTATAAATTACCATTCATTGCGATGGTTGTAATGAATTTTGTATTCCCTGTTTTATTACTACTTAATAGTGATTACAAGAGTATTCCATGGTTTGTTGTTATAGGAGGTATTGTAATTTTAGGTGGGCATTACATAGACATATTTGTAATGATTATGCCAGCAACAGTTGGTCCTTTTTGGTCATTCGGTATTGCTGAATTTAGTGCGCTTTTATTTTTCTTAGGAATATTTATTTACACAGTATTTAGTGCATTTGCGAAGGCAAATCCAATTCCAAAAGGAAATCCTTTCTTAGAAGAAAGTGAACATTTTCATTATTACAATATAGAACACAGAGGAGAAGGTTCAGGAGATCATCATTAATAAATTAAGAATTAAATAATTAAGAAAAGATATATATGCTAGCTCTATTTTATATTTTTATAGGTGTTGCAATGGGTGTAAGTGTTTGGCAAATCACTAGAATTTTAGATTTTAGAGGTGTCATTGCCAACGATGAAGACAATGCGAAGCAAGGTAAATACGCAATTTACTTTATGGTTTTTTTATATGCTATAATGATTTATTGTTTAATCGCCTTAAATGTGATTATGTTACCAGAGTCTGCTTCTATTGAAGGAGAACATGATGATAGATTATTCAATATTACTTTTTGGTTAATTGGTATTGTACAATTTATCATGCAGTTTTTAATTTTCTATTTTACATTTAAGTACAGAGGAAATAAAAATAACAAAGCAAAATTTTATGCAGATAGTCATAAATTAGAAATGATTTGGACTATTATCCCAGCTGTTGTTTTAGTTGTCTTAATTGGGTATGGTTTATGGCAGTGGAATAATGTAATGGACATTGATGACGATGAAGCAGTTGTTATTGAAGTTTATGCTTATCAATGGGGATGGCATGCACGTTACGCTGGAGAAGACAATACTTTAGGTACAGGTAATGTAAACTATATCAAAGGGATTAATACCATGGGTGTAGACATGTCTGATGTTAATTCACAAGACGATCAACAGGTAACTGAATTGTATTTACCAAAGGGTAAAAAAGTACATTTTAAGTTTCGTTCTCAAGATGTATTACATTCTGCATACATGCCACACTTTAGAGCACAAATGAACTGTGTTCCTGGGATGGTCACGGAATTTGCTTTTACGCCTAAGTACACCACAGAGGAAATGAGAATGCAATCTGAGGTAAGAGAAAAAACAAAAGGAATCAACAAAATTAGAGCTGCTAAAGGTGAAGATCTTTATGAATTCGATTACTTACTTTTATGTAATAAAATTTGTGGAACTTCTCACTACAGCATGCAAATGAAAATTACGGTTGTAGAGGAAGAAGAGTATGAAACTTGGATCTCAGAACAGCCAACATTAGCAACAGTTATTCAATAATTAATAAAACAGATACTACAAATTATATTATTATGTCAGATCACCATCATAAAGAAACATTTGTAACAAAATATATTTTTAGTCACGATCATAAAATGATTTCAAAGCAGTTTCTAATTACTGGAATGTTTATGGGAATTATTGCAGTGTTAATGTCGATGTTGTTTCGTCTTCAGTTAGCGTGGCCAGATACTTCTTTTTCTATAGTTGAGGCTTTCTTAGGAAGGCACCAAACAGATGGAATAATGAGTCCAGATATCTATTTAGCATTAGTAACCATTCATGGTACTATTATGGTTTTCTTTGTACTAACAGCAGGTCTAAGTGGTACATTTTCTAATTTATTAATTCCATTGCAAATTGGAGCAAGAGATATGGCTTCAGGATTCCTGAATATGATATCTTATTGGTTATTTTTCTTGTCTAGTATTATTATGGTAATATCTCTTTTTGTAGAAGCAGGACCTGCATCTGCAGGTTGGACAGTTTATCCGCCATTAAGTGCTTTACCGCAGGCAATTCCAGGTTCTGGTGCAGGAATGACACTTTGGTTGGTATCTATGTCAATTTTTATTGCATCGTCTTTAATTGGAGCATTAAATTATATAGTTACTGTTCTTAACCTAAGAACAAAAGGAATGAAAATGACAAGATTGCCACTTACTATTTGGGCTTTCTTCATTACAGCAATTATTGGTGTAGTTTCTTTCCCAGTACTATTATCTGCATCTTTATTACTAGTTTTTGATAGAAGTTTTGGGACTTCTTTCTATTTGTCAGATATTTTTATATCAGGAGAAGTTTTACATTACCAAGGAGGTTCTCCTGTATTGTTTGAACATTTATTTTGGTTCTTAGGACACCCAGAGGTATATATTGTTTTATTACCAGCCTTAGGTATTACTTCAGAAGTAATTTCTACAAACGCAAGAAAACCAATATTTGGATATAGAGCAATGGTAATGTCTATTATGGCAATTGCATTTTTATCTACTATTGTATGGGGTCATCATATGTTTATTTCTGGTATGAATCCTTTCTTAGGGTCTGTTTTTACCTTTACTACCTTATTAATTGCAATTCCGTCAGCTGTAAAAGCGTTCAATTATGTCACGACACTTTGGAAAGGTAATTTGCAACTAAATCCTGCTATGTTATTTTCTATTGGTTTAGTTTCTACTTTTGTAACAGGAGGTTTAACAGGTCTAGTTTTAGGAGATTCTGCTTTAGATATTAATATTCATGACACCTATTTTGTGGTTGCGCACTTTCACTTAGTAATGGGAGTTTCTGCGATATTTGGAATGTACGCTGGTATTTATCATTGGTTCCCAAAAATGTATGGTAGAATGATGAATAAAAAAATGGGATATTGGCATTTTTGGATAACAATTATTTGTTCTTATGGAGTATTCTGGCCAATGCATTTTATTGGATTAGCTGGTCTACCTAGAAGGTATTATTCGAATACGGCATTCCCAATGTTTAACGATTTAGCAGATGTAAATGTTGTGATTACTATTTTTGCTTTGGTTGGTGGTGCTGCACAAATTATTTTCTTAGCCAATTATTTTATTTCTATTTACAGAGGAGAAAAAGCAACACAAAATCCTTGGAAGTCTAATACGTTAGAATGGACAACACCAGTAGAACATATCCATGGAAACTGGCCAGGTAAATTACCTGAAGTGCACAGATGGGCTTATGACTATAGTAAGCGTGTAGATCCAAACGACGATGATAGTGATTATTTACACGGTCAAGATTATGTTTTACAAACTACGCCACTTTTAGAAGGTGAAGAACCTTCTTAGTTCAACTAGATATATAAAAAAGCCTTTCCAATTTGGAAAGGCTTTTTTGTTTGTTACAAAACTTACAAATAGGTTTTTTAAATTCTATTATCTTTGTTAATATGAATGAAAACTTGAACCCTGAAAACGCAAACTATTCTAATGAAGAATTAGATGTAGAAAAAAAATTACGTCCGCTTTCTTTTGAAGACTTTACAGGGCAAGATCAAGCTTTAGAAAACCTAAAGATTTTTGTAGAAGCTGCTAATCAAAGAGGAGAAGCTCTAGATCATACCTTGTTTCATGGCCCCCCAGGCTTAGGGAAAACTACATTAGCTCACATTTTAGCAAATGAGTTACAAGTAGGCATAAAAGTAACCTCTGGTCCAGTTTTAGACAAGCCAGGAGATCTGGCAGGTTTACTTACAAATCTAGATGAGAGAGATGTTTTATTTATTGATGAGATTCATAGGTTAAGTCCAATTGTTGAAGAATATTTATATTCTGCAATGGAAGATTATAAGATTGATATTATGATTGAATCTGGCCCTAATGCCAGAACAGTACAAATCAACTTAGAACCATTTACTTTAATAGGTGCTACAACACGTTCTGGGTTACTTACAGCACCTATGAGAGCACGTTTTGGAATTAGTACTCGTTTGCATTATTACTCTACTGAACTGCTTACAACAATCATTCAAAGAAGTGCTTCTATACTTCATGTACCTATTTCAATGGAAGCTGCTGTTGAAATTGCAGGAAGAAGTAGAGGAACACCAAGAATAGCAAATGCGTTGTTGAGAAGAGTTAGAGATTTTGCTCAAATTAAAGGAGATGGAAAGATTAGCATACAAATTGCAAAATATGCTTTAAAAGCATTAAATGTAGATGCCCATGGTTTAGATGAGATGGACAATAAAATTCTAGCCACAATTATAGACAAGTTTAAAGGAGGTCCAGTAGGTATTAGTACAATTGCTACAGCAGTTTCAGAAAATACTGAAACCATAGAAGAAGTGTATGAACCTTTTTTAATTCAGCAAGGTTTCATAATGAGAACCCCAAGAGGAAGAGAGGTAACAGAATTAGCTTACAAACATTTAGGAAGAACAAAAGGAAGAAATCAGGGAGAACTTTTTTAAAATAGCCTTTAGCGGTTGGCTTTTAGCAATTAGCAAAAGTAAACGGCAAACAGTGATGAATACATGAACATAAAAAAAGTAATACCAATATTAGAGTGGTTACCCAACTATAAAGCTTCCTTTTTTAAAGGAGATTTAGCTTCGGGCATTACTGTGGGTATAGTATTAATACCCCAAGGTATCGCATATGCGTTAATTGCAGGCTTACCTCCTATCTATGGGTTGTATTGCGCTTTAGTTCCACAAATACTCTATGCTATTTTTGGTTCTTCTAGGCAAGTTTCTATAGGTCCTGTTGCAATGGACTCTTTAATTGTTGCAACAGGTGTTTCTACGTTGGCTCTCGCTGGTTCAGAAAGTTATATTGCTATTGCAATTTTGCTTGCTTTAATGGTAGGTACACTTCAATTTATACTTGGTATTTTTAGTTTAGGTTTTATCGTAAATTTTTTATCGAAGCCTGTAATTACTGGGTTTACTTCTGCTGTATCATTAATAATAGGGTTAAACCAATTTAGAAACCTGTTTGGAGTGGATTTTTTTCAAAGTGATCAAATTCAATATATCATCATAGATATTTGGGAACAATTTTCATTGTATAATCCGCATACTACAGTTATTGGTTTGTTATCTGTTTTATTAATTATTATTTGTAGGAAAATCAGTAAAAAGATTCCGAGTGCTTTAATAGTGGTAATATTGGGAATATTAATATTAAAATTTTTTGGAACGTATTTTAATAATGTTGCTATCGTAAAAGAAATTCCATCAGGATTGCCTTTTTTTAGTATTCCAGAATTAGAGATAGACCAAATAAAAGAGTTATTACCAATTGCTTTAACATTGGTTATGGTTGGTTTTTTAGAGACTATTTCTATTGGAAAATCATTAGAAGCCAAACAAGATGAATATAGAATTAGACCCAATCAAGAATTAATTGCATTGGGATTGAGCAATATTTTTGGATCTTTTTTTAAAGCATATCCAACTACATCTAGTTTTTCTAGATCTGCAATAAATGCAGAAAATGGAGCAAAAACAGGAATGGCATCATTAATTTCTGTAATTATGGTTGTAATTACCTTATTGTTTTTAACCCCATTATTCTATTACTTACCAAAGACAGTATTGGCAGCTATTATTATAGTTGCAGTATTTAATCTCATTAATTTTAAAGAAGCCTTTTATTTATGGAGGGTAAACAAATTAGACTTTTGGTTAATGCTTTCTACATTTTTAGCCACTTTATCTTTGGGTATTGAATACGGAATAGCAGTAGGTGTTGGACTCTCTTTAATTGTCCTTATATATAGAACATCTAAACCTTATGTTACAGAGTTAGGAAAAGTACCACATTCTAATTTTTATAGAAATAAAAACCGTTTTGAAGAAGTAGTATTAGAAGAAGATATTTTAGTGTTTAGATTTGACGCGCAATTGTTTTATGCAAATGCAAACTATTTTAGAGACAATTTAGAGGAAATGACACTACAAAAAGGAGCGGCATTAAAATTAATTGTCTTAGACGCAGAAAGTATTAACAGAGTAGACAGTACTGGAGTAGAGATGTTAAAAGAACGAGTACGTTATTATAAAAAGAAAGGGATAACATTTTACTTTGCAGGTGTAAAAGGACCTGTAAGAGACGATTTATTTAAAAGTGGACTTTTAGAAATTATAGATATCAATCATTTTTTTATGAGGGCTAACCAAGCTATTAAATTTTATAAAACAGGAGACCGAAAACACCAAGAAAAATACGCAAAATATATACATCAATCTTATCAATAAAATAGGGTTTGTATACCACTTAATACGATTAAAATTAAATAATTTTGAAAATAGAACAAATTTACACTGGCTGCCTTGCACAGGGAGCTTATTATATAGAAAGTAATGGAGAAGTTGCTATAATTGATCCTTTACGTGAGGTACAACATTATATAGATAAGGCAGTAAAAAACCACGCGAACATAAAATATATTTTTGAAACTCATTTCCATGCAGACTTTGTTAGTGGTCATGTTACCTTGGCTGAAAAAACAGGTGCAAAAATAATATATGGACCCACTGCAAAAACTACTTTTGATGCTGTAATTGCAGAAGATAATCAGGTTTTTAAATTAGGAGATATTACAATTACGGCTTTACACACTCCAGGTCATACAATGGAGAGTACTTGTTTTTTACTAAAAGATATGTCCGGTAAAGATCATGCAATTTTTAGTGGAGACACGATTTTCTTAGGTGATGTTGGTAGGCCAGATTTGGCACAAAAAGGGAATGGAACAGAAGCTGATTTAGCAGGGTTTTTATACGAAAGCTTAAGAAATAAAGTAATGACTTTAGCAAACGATGTAATTGTATATCCTGCACATGGTGCTGGTTCTGCTTGTGGTAAAAACTTAAGTAAAGAAACTGTAGGTACTATTGGCAACCAAAAAAAGACCAATTATGCATTAAGAGAAGACATGACCAAAGCAGAATTTATTAAAGAAGTTACAGATGGTTTATTGCCTCCACCAGCATATTTTCCTTTAAATGTAAAACTAAATAAAGAAGGCTATAAAGATATTACAGATGTTTTAGAGACATCTACCAAACCTTTATCTTTAGAAGAGTTTGAATTTATGGCGAATGAAACCGATGCAGTTATTTTAGATGTACGCCATCAAACGGAATTTATCAAAGGACATATTCCACAATCTATTTTTATTGGAATAGATGGCGGATTTGCCCCTTGGGTAGGTGCTTTAATCAAAGACATTAAGCAACCTATTTTATTGGTTTCACCAGAAGGTAGAGAAGAAGAAGTAATTACAAGACTGTCTAGAGTTGGGTTTGATAATGTACTTGGATATTTAGAGGGTAGTTTCGATGTTTGGCAGAAAGCAGGTAAAGAAATTGATATTCTAGAGTCCATTTCAGCAGAAATTTTGGCAGAAAAAATTTCAAATAATCAACCTATTTTTGATGTAAGAAAACCAGGTGAATATGCTAATGAGCATATTAAAGTAGCAGAAAGCACTCCTTTAGACTTTTTAAACAATCATATTTCTGAATTTCCAAAAAAAGAGAATTTTTATATTCATTGTGCAGGAGGCTATAGGTCTGTAATTGCGGCTTCAATTCTTAAAGCAAGAGGTTTTCATAATGTTGTAGATGTTGCTGGTGGGTATGGAGCCATTAAAAAGACAGAAATTGAAAGAACAGCAGCTGTTTGCTCATCAACCTTAAAATAATTTAAAATGAGTAAAGTTTTAAGTAGTTTAGTAGTATGTCTGTTTCTATGGAGTTGTAGTGCACAAGACCAAATTTCAGCTATTTCTACAAAAGAGTTGAAAGGACTAATAGCTAAAGATACCATTCACCTTTTAGATGTAAGAACACCAAAGGAGGTTAAATTAGGGTTTATAAAAGGGGCACAATTTGTAAATTATTTTGATCAAAATTTTAAGACTCAGGTAAGAGAAAAATTTAGTCAACAAAACACTATATATGTGTATTGTAGAAGTGGGAACAGGAGTTTAAAAGCTACAAAACAACTGCAGCTAGAAGGCTTTAAAGTCGTAAATGTTTTGGGAGGTTATTTGGCTTGGCTTAAAGAAGAATAAAAGAAAATTTATCAAATAAAAAACCTCGCAATATTGCGAGGTTTTTTTGTTTGTATCTTAAAATAGAATCTATCCTAATGTTACTCTTTTAAAAGAAGATACTTCAACATCACCAAACGTAGTAACGTATTGAGCAACGTTTTTCTTCTCGTCTTTAATAAATGTTTGGTCTAATAAACACTGCTCCATATCTAAAGTAGTATTATCAGCTACAAATCTTTCCATTTTTCCTGGTAAAATTCTGTCCCAAATTTGCTCTGGTTTTCCTTCTGCAGCCAATTGTGCTTTTGCATCAGCTTCAGCTTGTGCTAAAACTTCAGGAGTTAATTGAGACATAGAGATAAATTGAGGTACATTCTTTAATGTTTTACCTAATCTACCTAATTCAATATTATCTTTTTCTATTACTGCAATTCTAGCTTCTGTTTCAGAAGCTACATATGCAGGGTCAAAATCTTTATAAGATAAAGTTGTTGCTCCCATAGATGCAACTTGCATAGCAACGTCTTTTGCTAAAGTTTCAGCATTGTCTACAGCAGCAGATAAACCTACTAAAGCAGCAATTTTACCAATGTGAGTATAAGCGCCAACAAATGCAGCGTTTATTTTTTCAAAAGCAGTAATTTCTAACTTTTCACCAATAACACCAGTTTGTTCAACTAATTTATCAGCAACAGTCATGCCACCAAAATCAGCAGCTAAGAACTCTTCTTTCGTGTTAAAATTTAAAGCGATATCTGCGAATTCGCCTCCTAAAGAAACAAATTTTTCGTTTTTACCAACAAAGTCAGTTTCACAAGCTAAAACAATAGCAACACCTTCAGTCTTATTATCGTTTATTCTTGTAACAGCAACACCTTCTGTAGATTCTCTATCAGCTCTTTTTGCTGCAATTTTCTGTCCTTTTTTACGTAAAACGTCAATTGCTTGATCAAAATCACCACCAGCTTCAACTAAGGCCTTTTTACAGTCCATCATTCCAGCTCCAGTAGCTTCTCTTAATTTTTTAACATCAGCAGCACTTACTTTTACTGTTCCCATGTTATGTTATAATTTAAAAGTTTAACTTATTTTTTATCTTCTGCTTTTGCTTCTGTTTTTTCTTCAGTTGCTTTCGCTTCTGTTTCTTTTACAGTTGCTTTTTCTTTTTTAGGCGCAGCTTTAGCTTCTTTTCCTTTTTCTTTATCTGCTTTTCTTTCAGACAAACCTTCTGCGACTCCATTAGAAATATAAGACAATACTTTATCTATAGATTTAGAAGCATCGTCATTGGCAGGAATTACATAATCTACTAATCTAGGATCAGAGTTTGTATCTACCATTGCGAAAATTGGAATATTTAACTTTTGAGCTTCAGCTACTGCAATGTGCTCTTTCTTGATGTCAATAACAAATAAAGCACCTGGTAAACGAGTCATATCAGAGATAGAACCTAAATTCTTTTCTAGTTTTTCTCTTTGGCGGTTAATTTGTAATTTTTCTCTTTTAGACAATGCATCAAAAGAACCATCTTGCTTCATTCTGTCAATAGAAGCCATTTTCTTTACGGCTTTTCTAATGGTAACAAAGTTTGTTAACATACCTCCTGGCCATCTTTCTGTAATGTAAGGCATATTAATACTCTTAGCTTTTTCTGCTACAATATCTTTTGCTTGTTTTTTAGTAGCAACAAATAAAATTTTACGTCCAGAGTTAGCAATTTTCTTAAGAGCTTCTGAAGTTTCTTCTATTTTAGCTGCTGTTTTATACAAATCAATGATGTGTACACCATTTCTTTCTGTATAAATGTATGGAGCCATGTTAGGGTCCCATTTTCTAGTTAAGTGTCCAAAGTGTACACCACTGTCTAGTAATTCTTGTATGTTTATGTTTGCCATCTTTTAAAATGTGTTTACGTTCTGTTTTGAAATCAATACCTAAGTAGTCTTTCGAGTCTTAGGTATTTAGATACTAAACTGTTTTTTATTATATAATTTGTAATAATAACAGTTCTCTGAGAAAATAAATTGCAGAATAAATTCTGCAAAAATATTAACGTTTCGAGAATTGGAATTTTTTACGTGCTTTCTTTTGACCAAATTTCTTACGTTCAACCATTCTTGGGTCTCTCGTTAATAATCCTTCTGGTTTTAAGACTGCTCTGTGCTCTTCGTTAATTGCTACTAAAGCTCTGGTAATTGCCAAACGAATTGCTTCTGCTTGTCCAGTAACTCCACCACCATAAACGTTAACTTTAATATCGTAAGATGCTAAGTTTTCTGTTAACATTAAAGGCTGTTGTACTTTATATTGTAAAGTACCTGTAGTAAAATAGTCTTTATAGTCTTTTTTGTTTACAGTAATGTTGCCCTTACCTTCTGAAAGATAAATACGAGCAACAGCTGTTTTTCTTCTACCGATTTTGTGTACTATATCCATTATTTATAATCGTTAAGGTTAATAGCTTTAGGTTCTTGACCTGCGTGTTTGTGCTCTCCACCTGCATATACATACAAGTTTCTGTATAAAGCACTACCTAAAGTGTTTTTAGGTAACATTCCTTTTACTGCTTTTTCGATTAATCTTGTAGGATCTTTCTCAAACATTTCTGTTGCAGTTAACGATCTTTGACCACCTGGATACCCTGTATGACGAATGTAAGATTTGTCTCTCATCTTGTTTCCAGTTAGTACTATTTTTTCTGCGTTGATAATAACCACGTTATCTCCACAATCTACGTGAGGAGTATAGTTTGGTTTGTATTTACCTCTAATTAGCTTAGCTACTTTAGAAGCTAGACGACCCAACGTTTGCCCGTCCGCATCAACTAAAACCCACTCCTTGTTTACGGTCGCTGCGTTTGCTGATACTGTTTTGTAACTTAATGTGTTCATAATTACACTATTAGTTTTTGTTAAATTAATAATATTTATTTTCCTTAAAAAAGGAGTGCAAATGTAAGTAGATTTATTTGATTGACAAATAGCACTTTAATATATTTTTTAGCGGATGTATTTTATTGAAATAATTCTTTAAATAATTAACATAAACTTATGAAAATAGAAAAGTGCTTTTGCACGATTAATAAACATTGATCTTCATCAATTTTCACTCAAAAAGCTGCTGTATTTATAATGAGATTTTTTTTAGTTTTTATTTCCTTTACGTTCATTTTTTCTTTAAAAATAAATGCTCAAGAAGGTACTGTACCTAAGCTTA
>Ga0233438_10000388_pt1 | contig 58297 bp, 88 predicted proteins | sample SI_123_September_FD_182720 | JGI IMG/M metagenome (GOLD analysis project Ga0233438, IMG submission 182720) | Seawater microbial communities from Saanich Inlet, British Columbia, Canada - SI_123_September2016_10_MG | ecosystem: Environmental > Aquatic > Marine > Inlet | place: Canada: British...
AGCCATATGTTTTTGGATACTTTATTGGTATTATACTATCATACCTACATGATAAAGACTGAAACTTATCATCATATAGCTTGAACTGCTTTTCTTTTATTAGTTCTATAAAATCTGGAGAATGATCGAACGGATCAGCCTGAGAAAAACAAGTAAAATTAGGAAGATCGTCGTAACATTCTATTATAAAGTCTATATATCCGGACGATTCTCTACCTTTATTATAAGTGTTAACATTGATGACCTTATTGTCACAAAAATTAAGCTTATTATTATTTTTGTCGATAACAACTATTTTGTCAATATTATTATTTTCCTTAGAAACATTTTTAATCCAATCAATATTTTCTTTATACCTACTTATGAGAAGACAGAAATTCGATCCAGAAACATGGTCTTTTATTTTTTTCTGATCAAGACTAAAGTTTTGAGTTATTTTTAAAAACCTTTCTTTTTCGCTCGATATTACTGATAAAATATTTTTAGACGACGAAACATACCTATAGGGGTCTTCTTTTGAGAAGAATACGGTTTTTTCTGACTGCTCTAGACAAGCGTTGTCAAAACTATACCCCATTTTTATGGCAGATATATTATCATACTCATCACTTAAATCATTAAAAATTATTGTTAGTAAATACTCTTCATCGAACCGATTCCTGTCTCTATTACATGAATTGACGAATGTTATGCTTTTCGTTTTATCTTCTTTATTAAAAAATTTCTTTGACGCTTGATTAATTGTTATTTTTTTTATATGATTTTTCATACTTATATCTTCAGGGTTGTCCCAAAAATAAAAGAATATATCGCCATCAAGTTCTACTTTCTTATAATCATCATTGTAATCACCATAAAAAACTATAGCATTCTTTTTCATACTTAGGTCATTTCTTGATAAGTGGCAATACCAAGCATCATAGAATCCAGATAAGCAACATCAAGAGCTATAAAGTGAACGTGATCAGCTACTTCTTGCCTTAGTATTGGTTTATCCCATTTTATTTTTTGAAACTCTTCAATATCCATTTCTTGTGACAGTATATCCGAAAACATCACTTTGCCATCTTCTTTTTTAAAAATAAGTCTATAATAATTCATTTTCTACAGCTTTCATTGCTAATAATATTGTTTTGTCCATATCTAAATATTTGTACGATCCGAACCGACCTCCAATTATAAAATTACCCGGAATTCTTTCTAAGTATTTTTTATGCAACTCCTTGTTGTCTGCGTCGTTTATAGGATACATTTTCTCTTTACCTTCCACCCATTCTTCAGAATACTCTTTTGTTATTATTGTGCTTTTCTTTTTAATTGTTGTTGGGCTAAAAAACTTATGCTCTATAACTCTAGTATAGTCTTCTGAAAGACTTGGATAGTTTACTATAGGATTACCTTGATAAGACCCTTCTAAACTACTGTGGACGAACCTACTTGATCTCCATCTCATCTTACCAATATCATAATCGAACAACTCGTCTACTGATCCAGAATAAACTATTTTTTTAGAAATGTTTTTTATTTTTTGTTCTTTCTTAAAATCAACATTTAAAACAACTTCTATTTTTTTAAGCATACTTTCAAACATAGAGGTATATCCTTCAGATGGAATTCCTTGATATGTTGAATTATAATAATTGTTGTTAAACTCGTATCGTATTGGTACTCTTTTTGCTATATTGAATGATAGGTTTTTAGGTTCTGTTCCCCATTGTTTCTTAGTATAACCATAAAAGAACCTATAGTAAATCTCTTCTCCTAATTGACTTATTACCCATTCCTCAAAATTTTGCGGGTTATCTATTTTTACAATTTTTTCTTTTAAAAGAGAAAATGCTTCATTTGGAGTAACTACTCCCCATAGTTCATAGAATGTGTTCATATTAATAGGAAGTGAATATAGCTTTCCCCCACTTTTTGATTTTATATTATTCTGAAATTGATTGAAGTTGCTATATTTATTAACAAAGTCCCATACCTTTTTTGAAGTAGTGTGAAAAATATGAGGTCCGTATTTATGGACTTCTATACCGCATTCATTGTAAGAATAACAATTTCCGCCTATATGGTTTCTTCTTTCTAGTATTATACATTTTTTACCATGATCTGTCATCATTCTTGCAAATACAGAACCAAACAACCCACAACCAACTATACAATAATCATACATATTTTTCACACATAAAAAAGAGAGAGGAGGATCATTTAAAACCCACCTCTCCCTCGCAAATCACTATCATTCGAATCAGAAACTTAAGAGATTTTATTGATTAATATACGGCTCTAGCTTATCATTAGCAAAGTCGTCAGCCTGATTTGCCAACTCTTCGTCAGCTTCAACAAAAGTGAATGTAGGAGCGTAAAACTTTACAGCACCTTTCTTTTGTTGCTCGCCTTTTTGTCCAGTTATAATATAGCTATAGATGTTTGTACGTCCATGTTCGTTGATGAACTCAATCCAATTAGTCATACTGCCACCTGAAAGATCAATTCTAACAGGAACGTAATCGCCTTCAATCATAGCCAATGCAAAAATGCTTGCAGTGAATTTACCTCCAAGACCTTTAATCTCATCTTTGTCTTCGGAATAACTTCCTGTAAGTGCAACTTTGCCATCACTATACCTAACTACAACTTCATCCTTAGTTGACTTAAATAAGTTCGAATAGATGGATTTTTGATGTTCGTCACTCCATCCACTAATAGACGATAGAATATCCAGCACGACAAAGTCTAGACTTTCTAAAGTTACTTCCTTCTCTTCCTCTTTATTCCAGTACGACCACACTCCTTCATTTCCTTTGAATTTTACTCTGTGCTGTACTGGTGAGGCTACTCGTTCTTGTTCTGTTGTTCTTGACATCATTTTCTCCAATTTGTTTTGTAACTCTTTATAGAGTCAGGTATAGTATCTGTTTCGTTCGTAAATTTATTTAGTTTTTTAATCATTTTGATAGCAAGGTCTTTTTCTACCTCATGAATACTTTCATATATTTTATCAACTGAAATGAATTTTTCAACATCAATATCTAAACTTTGACATTTTTTATCAATTAAATTCACTTGCTGTGGCTGAATTCTTGTTTCGGAATTCTTAGCTACTATCTGAGAAGCATTATCTTTACTATGAAGCTCCTCCGCAGAAACTGCTTTCAGTTTTAAAGCCTTCCGTAAGGCTCTAGCTTCCGCTCTCGTTGACGCCATCGCCGGAGCATGTACTAGGAATATATCGTCAGTATTACCTTCCCAAGCGTCTGCTACGTCCCCATACCGCTTCTCCGTGCCATTCTTAGTGAGAAAAGCAACTTCATATCTAACTGAAGCTCTGCCAGCGGCGTCACCTTTTACCCACTGGGTATCTACAGGTGAACTAAAAATAATTTCTCCAATAAACTTTTCTGCTAATCTTCTCAATCCATGAACCAACGGATTACCGTCTCTCATTTCATCTTCGCTTAAAAGAGAAAGCACATAGTCGCTCCATTCCGGAGAAAGCATATCCGGCTTAGATTCTTCTCGTTCTACCATCTTTTACCTCAATTTCAATAAGTCTTTGTCCAGATTTCGGAAATTTCTTTTTTATCTTATTTATTTCCTCAACCACAATATCTAAAAGCATGTTCATTTTTGTAAGAGAAATACTCTTGTCAACTTGACGTATTCTCAGCACAGCGTAACCAGTTTTTAGAAGAATCCCCTGCTTTATTATATCTGAATTTTTCTGCTTTTGTAACTTTTCTTCACCCCAAATTGGCAAAAAATGTCCGGGTCCATCTATTTCTATAGCGGTTTTTAATTCCGGCAAAAACAGGTCTATTTCAAGCTTACTACTAGCTATGACATTTTTATGGAACTCAACTCTTACCCCTATTTCCTCTAGCTTATTTTTTAAGTGTCTTTCTGTTTTAGACCCCTCTTTACTAGCACGTCTGACCGCCTCCATAGCTAAACTAGAAAGATTATCTTTTTGTTCTTGAGACATTTTATCCCAATTATCCTTACTTGTTTTAGAGACCTTTTCTCTTTCCAAGTCCGTCATGCGATCCCAAGCTTTAGCTCTTTCTATTCCTATTTTTCTTTTATGTTCTTCTGATAGGGTTTTTCCTTCTGTTGGATGTTCCGCCCTGCCATTTTCTATAGCCATAATCTGTGCTTCTTTATAGTCACGCTTTTCAACTCCAAGATAAGTTAAAGCCCTCAGTATCTTAGTTGAGTACGTATCTAATTCTTCAGCTATTTGATAACTGCTATGTCCATCAGCGTATAGCTCTTTTATTCTTTTTCCGTTTCTTTTAGCAAATTCCATATCGACTCCAAGTTAAATTTTTCAAATGTTTGTGTTTTTTTGCCAACTATATTTTTCAGTATTTTGCTATGACTCTCTGATCTAGTAATTACAGTTAACTCTTCATTTTGCAGAATAGAAAACAATTCTTTGTATTGTATTTTTTTATAGAACCATTCAATATCCCATAGATAAAGGACTTTTTTAGAGTTCGTCTTTGACGAAAGAATATCCTTGGTTGACTGTATGTCTAAAGCTACAAGAACCCCATCATCAAAAGAATCAATTTCCGTAGGATTCATGACAGCAAACTTAGTATTAATGACTTTTTCGCTAAAATTCATGACTGCCACAGAAACGTCATGAATACTATTATCTATTACATCATTCACTTCCTTTATCAGTTCATAATTAGACTCAGAGAACCTCAAATTATCTACAACTATCATCGTTTTCATACATAAGCTCCAACAAAATCCCCACAAACCCCAAGTATATCCATATTTTTTATTTTTTCATAAGGCTCGTTTTCCGGAAAAAACACTATAGTCTTATCTGTAGCAGATGATCCATGACTTATAGGAATGCCCTTACTTGTAAAAGAAAATTTAGAACCGTCAGTAAACCCATGAAAACCGTTTTCTATAATATAAGAAAAAGCAGCACTGTTTCTTGTTTGAAATAAAATTTTTGATGGATTCAAAATATCATTAAAGCTAATTTTATAAGAAGGGTAATTCTCTCCAGAACACATTTTACCGTTAATGACCCATAAGTCAACCTTTACAAGAAAGCCAGCTTTTATAGCTTCTTCCAGATATTCTTGTGTGTTTTCAACGCTTTCTATTACGCCGAATAAGTTCCCTTTATTTGCTATTTTAATCATTGATATATTTTCCTTTCAATGATTTGAGTTTTGCTCCCATAGCAGATAGTCCATTTATTTTTAAGACATTAGCCATTTTGTCAAACGCTGTTTTTTCTTTCAGAACGGATTGCCTAAGTGTATTGTCTATCGTCTTTTTGTTTTTTATAGAATCCTCTATTTCGGCATGAAACTGCTCTCTATTTTTGAAAACAATAGGAGTTCCTCCAGCAGCTATAATATCTAGCTCCCTAAAACCTAAATCTTTTTCAGGGACAAGGGATACTCTCGATTTGTTATAGGCGTTAAAAATATCAAACTTACTTATGGTTCCGCAGTAACTAAAAAACGGAAGAGGCTTTTCATAGAATAATTTAAAATTGTAGTCTTCATTAAAGTATCTATACAACTCTATGCCAAAATCATCCGGAGAACCAATGTAACTAATGTCAGAAGTGAACGATTCGTCGTCAGTTATAAATTCGCTCAAGTACGAAGTGAATGGACCTATTTTTTTATAAACATCGTCGTCAATTTGTATTTCAGCAAAACTGTCTTCGTTACTTTTTATTTTAGAATTGATGTCATGAATTAATATATCTGGAGCAAACCTCACAATATCTTCTTTGCTCACTGTTCCTTCTATAAGACCTAATTCAATATCTAGTGATGACAAACATTTGGTTAATGACAAAAACCTAAAATCTTTATTGTTATTGTAAACTAAAATTTTCATATAATACCTTTTGATGCGATCACATCAATTATTTTTCCTTTTTTATGTTCTTGAATCTTAAACTTAGTTTTTTCAATCAAAACATTCACCAATTTATGGATGTCCTCATACGAATTCGCTTGTCTTATATTTTTCTGAATTTCCTTAATACGCTCTCTTGGTATAAAAAGCATTTCTGACCATTCATTTTTAAGACCATAGGATAAATGCTTGGCATCTTCTTTCTGATGGAGAACTCCTATGTTATACCCCTGCTTATGATTGCCGGGATGAATAAAAACTATTGGAGACTTATCATCGTTAACACAAAAAGATTCTTTGCTGAAAAATCGATTGCCATGAAAAACATAAAGATTTGAGTCAGTTATTAAGTTGACAGCTAGTTTTAAACTGCCAGCCGAGGTCATGTCTTTAAAATTTACATTCTCTATTATTTTTACTGATTTGTGTTTTGAATGCACATAACTTATAACATCATCCGAAAGAAAACCAACAACTAAAAAAATAGAACCGTCCTTATCAAATTTTCTTATAGCATTGACTTGATAATCTATTAATTTATTATTGCCTATTTTTATTAAACTCTCCGGCGTCGAGTATCTTTTTCTCACTCCACATCCAGCGGAAAGTATTATAAAAGAATTATGGCAATTTTCTTCTTTCAGATTGTGTATGTAATTACTTTTTGACATTTATTTTGTTTTTATATAGTTGATGAGGAATATGTCTGGATATATAGTTCGACAAAAGAGATTTTTCAATTTTATCATTAGACTCTATCTCTAAATATTTATCTGCATTACACACAATTAAAGGAATAGCAACTGGGGATGGCATCGAACTCAAATACACCGGAAATTCAGTTTCGTCGATGACACCAAAATAATCAGAATACATACAGGCAACTAATTCGTCATCAAATGCTTTATCAATATAGTCAAGAAAATTATCTAAGAGAGAAATATTAGCTCCGTCGATATTGCATAAAAACTCTGCCTTATGATTTATGCTCTCTTCTTTTATTAGTTGCTGCAAATTATCAAAATCTTCGAAACTAAAATAAAGAACTTTATAGTCTGTATCTATAGCCTCTTTTTTATCTTCACCACGCCTAAAGTCGTAAATAACAACGTCTACTTTATCTTGATCTAACTTTTGTATAGACTCTATCAATAATGGGTTTATTTTAAATCTAACCAAAACGTTAATTAACAGCATAAGTTTTTACTTCCTCCCAAGTCATAATGCCATTATCACAATCTGCCGATTTAGCCATTATATTAATTTTGTTTTCAATTTCATCTAACTTATTCCCCTTAAGTAACTTATACAAAGGAGCCATGCATACCATTTGATGAATTTCTCCATCTACTGGCGGAACATAAAGAAGTCTTTTCATGAATATATTTACTGTTGAATTAAGATCATCTAACACAGAATCATCAAAATCTTTATCCGAATCAATAAAATATAGATAACCATTCTTAGCTCTCTTAAAAGCTTCATCAGCAACTGACCTTAAATTTATTTGACCATCAGAAATGCTTTCAGAAAAAATCTGCATCACAGTATAATCGTCCGCATCGTATTCTTCTAATACACTCAAAACGCTCGATCTTTGCACATTTTCCAGATGAACTATTACTTTTTTGAATTTATGGGAATTTTTAATGCCATTTATTTTTTTCAAAACTTCATCTAACTTACTAGTGTCGTTTTTACATATGACGATTATCGTTCCAGATATATAGACTTCATCAATCAGTTTTTCTAAAGAGTCATAGTCTTCATACGGTTTATCTAAATCAGACCAGTTGTCGTCTCTTTTATATGCACAAACCCTATCGACGACAGTGTTTCCGTTTTCTTTTGTTATAGAAGCTCCCGCCTCTTCAAAAGCCTCTAAAGCATAAACCTTACACTCATCATCTTCAAAAAATACGCAATCATTGCACTTAGTACCTAATTTTATCATCTCAGCCATTTTTACTATTCCTTATGTTTTCCCAATGGTTTATTAACTTACCCATTTCTTTTATCATTTTTAAAACCGTCTCTCTATTGATAGGTCTTTCTTGTATTTTTCCGTGGGCGGACATATCCGAATAAAAATACCCGCCAAAACCGCCCTTTGTTCTCCCCATATTCAAGTCTCTAAGCAGAGACCTAGCAAAATAAGAATTGACTTTTGTCTCATCTGCATATTTAGACATAGCCCATTCTATAAACCCCTTATTACTTATATTTTCTGGAGGTTTTTCATTATTAATATCTTTGATTTTTGGAGGGGTGGACCAATCAGCAAAAGGCATACTGTCTACAGCATCCATCCATACCTTCGCGGACTTGTCCCAACTATAGTGTTCATCAAAAGCTTGTTTTGTTTCCATCCCTTTCTTTTTTATTAGTTCTAGAGGTTTACTAAAGAACTTTTCAAAATAATCAGCAAGGGCGTCCGGATCAACAACGGCTCTATCGCATCCAGTTTCTAATTCTTTGTAGAGAGTGTATTTTATAGGATCAGCATTTAACTTAGAGACTATATCACTCATTGCAGAATAGTCAACAGTAGCTATTGGAACCCCACAAGCAGCAGCTTCAACTTGAGGAAGACCAAATCCTTCACTAGAAGCACATTGCACATAAAGGTCAAACAAGTTGTATATCTCAGAAAGAGTTTCAGAAGAAACGCCGTTTGAAACAGAAACAGGTAAAGAAGAAAATCTATTACAAGCACTGCATTGTTTGCACGCATCGTGGAATTTGCATATCTCTAAGTTATTGCAGGACTTACACATGTACGAAAAAATAACCCTTGAGGATATCTCATTCTCATGAAGCAGCGTCCCTATATCCCATCCATTATCAGGATAACTAGTGTGGCAATACAAAAAAGTCTTTGTGTCTTTTGTTTTCTTTAAATATTTTCCGAAAGCTTCGAATAATGCTGGGAATAATTTTCTTCTTTGATTCCTCATTACCGTTCCAATGATATTCATAGATGGGTCCATTCCCAATTTTCTTTTGTGATCCTCTTTATTTAATGGCTTAAAGCACTCAGATGCCGATGGAGGAGCCGCTGACAAGAAATTGGTACTATCAGTCATTTGTTTTTTGAGCGAATCTAACGCCCAATCAGAGTACGTGATGATGCCATCCATACTTCCATAGACGTGAAGCCACTCTTTGTTTTGTGGATAGGCATCAACAGTAGGCATCCATATGGATTTAAATATACGTCGATACGGAGACTTATAAACAAAAGAATCCATCCAATAATCCCGAATTAGAAGGACGACATCAGCTTTAAAATCTAAACACACTTGTTCAAAACGCCATGATCCAAATTGATGTTCAGGAGAACTTGAATAAAACTCTGTTTCTTTTTTATTAGTTTTGTCCGGCATGTTCGGGTAGTTTTTCCACCGCATACCTTTTCTCTCGACAGCATCTTCTGCACCATAAATGGAAAATTCAGCTATTTCATATTTTCCAGAATCATAGAGTCTGTCAAGTATTTGCTTTGCATAAGTGGCATACCCTGTACTTAAATAAGTAGCCTCCGTCAAGAATAACACTCTTTTTTTTCTCATAAATTTTCTTTTACTTTGTTCAGTTCTTTTTTAACAAAATTCTTTGACCTCTTAACCGTATTGCATATTTCTTTGTTTGAGGCTTTATCTATCTTTAAATTAATTATCTTTTGAACTACAGTTGGATAACTTTGGATAATGTCGTCAATATAGATTTCATCTTCATATGATTTTTTCGACAACATACCTTCGTTTATTGTTAAGTGACCAGTATGTTTTCGTAGTTTTTTTATATACTTGATCATATCGTTATTCATGCACGTCGTGATATATGTTGATATCTTTGATTTTTTTGAATCGTACTTGTCTAAGTTTTTCCACATAGACATATTTCCAACCTGCATCAAGTCTTCGTAGTCATATGATGGATCAAACCGTGAATACTTTAAAGCCAATTTTGATATCAGCCCCTGATTTTCGTTTATGTATTTTTCTTTATTCATTTTATATTTGAAATATGGATTCTATGATAAAAGATTTTCTTGTCTTGTCTTTTATTTCACCAGACATTAAAACTGTAGATTCTTCATATATTATATCCTTGTGTTGCCCATATAACTCCGTAAATATAACAATATTTTCTAATTCTCCAGATTCATCTTCTATTGAAAGGAATGCCATAATATCACCTTTTGTTGTTTTGTGAGTTTTGACTCTTTTTATAATGACCGCTAACGTTGATTTTGAGGTCTTTCCTTCTGATACCTCTTTACAGGTAGTATCGGCAAAGCTTGCGTCACTACATGCACTAAGTTGAGAGTGGTTAATTTCAACCCCAAGTAGTTTTTCTTCTGCCCTAGCATAAATGGCAGGATCATCAGATAAAGACCTTCCGGGGTTTTTCAATTGAGATAACAGCATTTTCACTTTATCTCGCCTTCTGTCGGACGATATAAAACCGCCCTCTTTTTTTGTACCTTTACTTAGCAAGTTTTCAACATGCATAAATATAGGATCGTTTTTATTGTCTTCATTTATCAAGGAAACTAACCCCTCTAACTCCTTTTTGGTCATAGCTCCTTTTGCAGTGATAAGAGATGACACATGATGTGACATTTCAGACCTACTAACTCCAAATAAAGACATCGCTCCTGACTCTATCAAGTTTTTAGACATCGTTTTATTCAAACCGGGAATTACCTTGAATAGCATTTCACTCCAAGTGATATTCATAATAGCTCCTTCATTATTCCAACGTACTTGTCCAGATGTGCTTTTCCGATACTTTTAATATCACATATCCCAAAATATAAATCATTATTAACTATTTCGAAAGTTTCATGCGGATGTTTTAGAGTTGGTCCAAATACTTTTATATCATCAGACTTTGCAGACAGGACTAACATCTTCTTATATAAATCCGGTTTTATCTTATGTTTCGCGTTTCTAAGTGAATGTTTATAAAACACTATCGATCTATTGCATTTTCTGTAAGCGGACGCATAAGCCATCAAAGCGTAACCTACAGCGTGGGACTTATTGAACGAATAGCGATTCGATTTTTCGATAATGCCAAATACTTCATGAATCTTTTCCTCTGGTACATTATTTGATCGACAGCCTGTGACAAACTTTTCTTTTACCTGCTTCATCAAATCAGCTTGTTTTTTTCCAATAGCTTTTCTAAGGGAATCAGCCTCTTCTAGTGTAAAACCAGCCATTACTTCTGCAATTTTCATAGCTTGTTCTTGATATACGATCACTCCGTAAGTTGGCTCAATGATATGATCAATTGACTTATATAAACTTTTTACTTCTTCTGTCTCATGTTTTCCATCGACGTAAATCTGAGCCATATTCTTTCCGTTGACTTTGTTAGCAAGACACCCCGGACGAATGATGGATATAACGTCCGCTAATTCTGCAATAGTTCTAGGTTGTGCTTTTTGACACCAAGTTTTACCAAGATATCCTTCTATTTGAAAACACCCTTTTGTTTTTCCTTCACAGATCATATCCCACACATTAGTGTCGTTTTTGTTTTCATCTAGAAAAATATTCTTCATTAAGCACCTTTTGACTTAAATACGTTCTTAAAATCTTTTTTAGCCGCAATCCCTCTAATCATTTTTTGGTAACGAATAAACACTTCCGCAGTCATAATAACGTCAGACATAGCATCGTGTGCAGTTCCTTTAGCGTATCCCATATGTTTCCTAATAAGATTATCAGCACTTAAAGAATTAACATCCTTATCGTTTTCAAATAAAGTGAACATCTGATCGTATACGTCTATTGATGTAATTGGATTAAAGATTCCTTGCGTTTTGAATTTTTTATCAACGGGACCGAAGTTATATGGATCAGACATACATAATCTCTTAACTATAGGATTATCAAAATTCTTAATATTATAACCAACAGCAATAGGTGCTGTAAAGCTATTTCCTTTATAGTTATATTGATTAACATAATCTACAAAGTTTCTCCAAACGGATTCAGTCTCTGGTGCATCTTCTAGAATTTCTCTAGTTTTTCCGTGAACAGCTACCGCTCCCGGTTGAAGTGGGTCAAGCCCAAGCTTTTCGCACTCGTCTTCGTCGAAAATAGGTTTCATTAGTGATTCAAATTCACTTCCCGGTATAATTTCTAATTTACGAGAATGGATAGCTACGGCAGCAATTTGCACAGGCTGTGTGCGGGTCGGGTCTGCTGATGAAGTCTCGAAATCAAATACGATAAAACTCTTATAATTCATATTTTTCTCCTTCGATGACGTAAGGGTCATCGTCTATGTCCGTCAGGACTTTAAGTAAGTTAACTCCTAAAATATCTACTTTTACTCCACCACAAGCTTCGAGGTCTTCCATCTGCATACTTGCTATCAATTCTTCGCTATTTTTTTGACGAATCATCGGGCATATTTCAACAATAGGATCGCATGAAATGACAACTCCAGCAGCATGTTTACCTTGAGTCTTGTATATGCCTTCCATCCTGATAGCTTGTTCAAATTCTCTAGCGAAATCCCCTTTGATTTTATCTCCTTCGAGCCAACAATAATCAGCTAAAGAATCCGGATCATTCTCTAGTGACCACATTATCACAGATGGATCATCCATTTCTTCCAGTAAATCGGAAATGTCTGCTTCAGCTACTATCTTTTTTGTTATTTCGTTCATTTGATCAGGAGAGCATGATTCATTAGCACGAAAAACTTCTTTAAGAATAGATCGACCAGCCATTTTTCCATATGTGATCATCTGACAAACATTTTCGCTGCCGTATTTTTCACGAATATAGTTAATAACATCCTCTCTCACATTAGGAGGAAAGTCAATATCAATATCTGGTAACGATATATTGTCTACGGTATTTCTTCCTTTATTATAAAACCTTTCAAAGATTAAGTCAAACTCAATTGGGTCAATTAACGTAATTCCAGATAAATAACAGACTAAAGAACCTCCACTCGACCCTCTTCCCGGAGCTATAAGTACGCCTTGTTTTGCAAAGTGATTAACATAATCTTGTACGATCAAAAAATAGCCAGATAACTTTGCTTCTTTAATAACTTCTATTTCGTGATTAAATCTTTTTTCATACTTTTCTTGATTTTCATCAGGCACAAGCCTGTTCCAATTACTTTTACATAATTCTATCAAGTAATCTATTTCAGATTGACCTTCTGGAGTTTTAAATCGAGGTAATTTTGGGGAAGAAAGAACGTTAAATTCCTCACACTTAGAAACTAACGAATCCATATTATCTAATAGCCAAGATTGATAAGCTTCAGAAATGCTTTCAGGCTTTTTGATATAGTAGTTTACATTCCTGATAAACTTCATCATTTCAGGTCTGTTCTCTATTTTACTGACAAGTTTGTTCAGCGTTGAATGAGTTTCAACACACATCAAAATTTTATGATCAATATTATCTTTTCTCTTAGGATAGTATGTTTCACTAGACGGTATTACGTTTAGGTATCCAGAGTCTAATATCAAGTCAGCCATAATAGAAGCTTCTTCATACTCCTCAGATGCCATTAAGTCTATCTCAAGGTAGTAATTATCGCCAAACATATCACATAGTAGACTTATATGGTCATTTACTATCTCTTTTTTTTCTTGTTCTTTTGCTTCACTAATACAATTAAAAAGAAAGCTACCAATATATCCATCTATACAAATGAAGTTGCTGCAATCAATTAGACTGAATAGTTCTTCTTTTGGAATCATTGCGTGAGTCGTATAATGCTTCTCGCTATTAGCGACAGAGATTACTTTTAGTAAGTCTTTCCATGCCTTTTTGTTTTTACATATTAGTGTAATCTTAGAATCATCTTCAAAGACTACGTCCAATCCAATAATTGGAGTGATATCATTTTTTTTACAGCTTTTGATAAACTTAATACATCCGCTAATGCTAAGAATATCTGTAATTCCGGCGTACTTATACCCATACTCTTTACAATGCTCAACAATCTTCTCGCATTTTGATGTTGCTTTTAATAATGAGTAATGAGAGTGATTTCTAATTGGGTGATACATATTATATTTTTGGTCCTACTTCTGAACTGTCATCTTTAGCTAACACTCCTCCGCCATCACCATAAATTTTTAACTTCTTAATGTTTCCATATTTCTCAGTAACGGCATCTACTCCTTCAGATTTTATCATCTGATGATACTCATTGCAAGTGGAAGTTCCAGTTTCTTCGTTTATTTTAGAAAAAGCACAAAGATATTTGCATTTCCAGTGAGTTTGATCCCTAGATATCTGCTTAGGAACTTGAACATTTTTTATGTACTGGAATTTTTGCTTGATCATATTCTCAGCTTTTTTGAAATCATCATCATCAAAAGCTATGTCAAATATACCGCCATCATTTACATAATAGATACTGATATAGAATTCACGTTCCGGAAATTTCCGTTTGAGAGCATAGTAGTATAATAACAACTGCGGGTCTTTAGTCAAGCATTCGTAGGTTTTTTCTTTGCCTGTTGCCCAATTTAACCTCTTCCCCGATTTATAATCTAGGATTCTAAAGTATACATCGCTTTCTTTAATTACAACATCTACTGTTCCTTTTATAGATAAATATCCAGATACCTCCTCTTCTTTTATTTTGTATTTGTACTTCGCCCAGTCTTCCTTTATTTCTATGTCAAAAAATAATTCCGTATCAATAATTTCTTGATTTCGTGGGTCTAAACTACAATTATTATAAGTGATGGCTTTGTTAACCCATCTGATGCACTGCCTCAAGTCCGCTGGAGTTAGGTCTACGTCTGTCTCATGTGCTTTATAGTGATTGAAGCTAATAGTTGTAATATAATCAATATCGTCGCATTGCTTTAGCGTCAAGTCTTCAATGTCGTCATTCTTGACTTTTCTTTTATTGTTATTTTGAGCTATTTTCTTATCCCCCAAAATTTGTAAAGCCCTATGCATTATTGTACCAAGAACAGCTTTCTTGTTAGTCTTACCTCTAAAACCAAGAGTGTACTGAAAGAAATATTGCATTTCACACATTCCTAGTGTGCCTATAGAGGAACTTCGGAGGTAGCATACTATCATACTTTCACCTGTTGCTTATTCATGCCTTCTGCGGGACTAATAACATTATTATCAAAAAGACCTTTCATAAGAGCATCGCACGACTCATGTATTGTCATTTCTCTATTGTCGATGACTAGATCATACTTCAAGTAATTATCACAGTTATTTTCGGAGTCATGAGATTGATTGAGTGGATTTCTTAATAAACGAACCAAGAACGCCCCTTTTTCTTTAAGAGTCTCTAATTCGTCTACAAACCTGCAATCTGATATGATTGATAACTCAGAAGATGATGCACTTATTCTTTCTACGCAATTGTCAATCCATACGTTTAAATACATCTTACGCATAATGTCAGTCCCAAAGAACTGAAGGACTTCACGAACAGTCATTTTTCCAGCTTCATGAAAAGTAAGACCGAGTTCTTTTTTAATATACTTTTTGTAGTCATCTAAAGAAAAACCATCCTTTCCAACTCCAGCATGAGCCATGTCAGTTTTACACGTTTCTGGAGTTACTACCGATGGCATGTTTTCCCATCTTAGATTTGTCTTTTTGTTTTTATCTTCATTAGTTCCATAAAGATCGTTAATATCTACATGAAATAATCCAGAGACAATCTCTTTCAAAGAGTCAGCCATGCTAAATTTTTTCACAAAAGGATAAATGTAATTCTCTGCATAACTAACAAACTCTGCCGTTTTTTTATTTAGGTTGACTATTCCCATTTCGTCATTACCAACGTCAACAACTAACTGACCATCCTTTGAGATAAAATACTTAGTTATAACATCATTTCTTACTAATTCATATCCATGTAAAAAATTTGATAGCGTATCTTTTCCTGATTGTGCTTTTCCTGATATTGCAATAATTTTACTCATTTATTATTCTTTCTATTTCTGGTTTTATTGTTTTATGTATTTCTTCAACAGACATATCCTCTATGTCATTATTAGTCGATCTTAAGTCGTGTATATCAAACTGATAGCTTAGTCTATCATGAATATCTTCCCTGCATCTTTCTCCAGCTTTGTCATTGTCTGTAATAATTATTAATTTGTCAACATTCATTTTTTGAAGTAGAAATTCCTGAACGTCACTCAACTTAGAACCAAACAAACCGACAGCATTCTTAATACCAGATTCCCATAATCGAAGAACTCCGCCCTGTCCTTCCACTATAACAACGGTAGATGTTTGTGCTATTGTATCCAAAGCTCGGCTATGATTGTATAAATAATTTCTAATATTGAAGTTTTTTTGATTCCTCCATCTAAAAGAATCATCTGTACTGCGACCGACACATCCTACCATTAAGTCACCAGACTCGTTATATACAGGAAAAACTACCCTATTATACATTTCCGAGTTAGGCATTGTACAAAGACCGACATCAAATTCATCTAAAGTTTCTTTTTTAAATCCTCTATTGATATATTCCTTAGAGGGTATTTCTAAAAATTTTCTTATATGATCTTTTGTGTTCTTTTTATTAACTGTTGATACAGATTTTTGCATAGGTTTTTTAATTCTCTTTGTCTTTTTTTTGCTTTTGCAAAACGACTCAACAAATAGAACCATATCACGAAATGAGCATTTTTTATTAGTTTTGTTAGACAGTAAAGCCTGAATTAAAGATAAAATATCTCTTCCATGACACTCATGACACTTCTTCGTGTTACAAAACCATATTCCATAGAACTCGCTGTCCTCATTAATATTTATATTGAAAGCCGAAAAATTATCTCCATCATGCACAGGGCATGTAGAAACAAGCAACTCGCCACTTTGATAGTAATTATTGACTTCAAAGAAATCTAATAAATCAAAAATCCTCTCCATCGCCATCTGCTTCAAAAGGGCAATCTTCTTTATCTGGAAAGCCTTGCTGTATAGAGTTCTCATTATTTTTAAGGCTCCTTATTGTACCTATTTCTTTTACTTTTGCCAACGATCCGTGGACTTCTAAACAAACATATCCTTCGTCCTCCATTCCCGGACCATGCCTTGATGCCACAATTATCAATTTTTTGTTTCCATTTCTATGTCCATCCGTGTTTATCTCATCCTGAGTCTTGTCTTTAAAGATAGTAAAGCTAGTACATAGCCAAACAAGCCTATCTGAGCCAGAAGCCACATCCGATGTTTCTTTTGTTATTCCATCTCTATTTAGCTGGACAAAAGCTACGCAAGGGCAATCATGCTCTACGCAGAAATTATGTAAAGCAGTAATCTGAAAGCCCAGCACTTGAAATTCAGCAAGGTTTCCGTTGATGCTAGATGAATCCATAAGCTTCAAATAATCAAAAACAATTAGACAGTCGTTCAAGACCCCATTTTCATCATATCCGACTTCTTTAAGAACCCACCTTCTAGCAGTAGAAAGTATTTCATCAAACTGTTTTCCAGCGATACTAATATAAGAATACGGAATAGAATCTATCTTATTACTAGCTTCAAGAACTCTATTAATATGCTCTTGATTACCTTGAAAGCTCCCGTCACTGATTTGATTAATTTCCACTCCACTTAAGTTAGACAACAATCTATTATGGTGATCGGTTTTGCTCATTTCTGTATCCAGCATAAGAACTGGAATATTCAAATTGGAACTAATATTTAAGGCAAAATTATCAGCTAAAATACTTTTTCCCGTTTTTGGACGCGCTCCTATCAGGTCAACGCATTTTCTTCGAAACCCACCTCCGATAGCTTTGTCATATTCGCTCAGTCCGCTTGGTATTCCAGCAGGTTTTGGTTTATTTTCTAGAAGAGATTTTACATATTCATGTATGTCGGAGCCAATTAACTGTGGGGTAGTCTCTTCTTCCTTCATGTAAGACAGAGATATTTTTTGAAAAGGAGCCTCAGCTAACGAAAATATTTCACTAAGCTTTTCGTCTCCAGAAACTTTTCCTATATTTTCATAGATATTCTTGCATTCAGACTGCATTTTTCTAGCAAATTCAAGTCTGCTTATTTTCTTTCCATGATCTCTTATAGAATCAAGACCAACAGAAAGATTAAACAATGAATCTAGTTTATCAGAAAATCCATCCCTTTTAAAAATTTCATCTAATCCTAGAGTTTGAGAAGAAGACCTAATCATAGAATAGTCTATCTTATCGCAATCCTTCTTAAAGGCATTCTCTAGGCATTTAAAAATTACTTTATTATCATTATTTACAAAAGTGCTTTCCTGAACAAATCCATCAATATCAATAAATGCTTCTGTTCCATACTGAATCAATCCAGACAAAACGGCATCTTCTGAAGCTAAATTCGTTATCATCCAATTTCCTTGTACGCACATCTTTCACATTTGTATATATCGCCTTCTCTTAAGTATTTAAGATAGACTTTTCGTTCTTTCTGGCAAGAGGCACACTTCATAATTCTAGATGGTGACTTTCCTCTTTTAGATGTTATTACGGAAGAGTCATCAATATGACTAGCTCCATCTTCTTCAGTTTTTATAGATTTAGCAATTTTATCGTTAAAACTATTACCCTTGAAAGAAACCGATTCTCTTCCCTTCTTTTTTGTAGCAGAAACAATAACATCTTCTTCTTCTTCTTTGGCTGGTTGAGAGGTAACGGCAGGCTTCTTCTTGGGTCTCCCCCTCTTCTTTTTTACTGGTTTTTCTACTTCTTCACCTAACATATTGCACAACAGAACAAAAGCCTCGTCGTTTTTACCATTTTTCATTTTCACATGAATAGCTCTTAACTCTTTTAAAAAATCACCTAGCATTATAATAACTCCTTGTTTTCCCTAAATCTTGAAATAATGATACCTTCTTTTTTATATCTTTGCACGAATTTTCTAATAAATTTATACCAGACTTCATTTTATGATAAGCTTCGTCCAACAATTGACCATAAGAATCAGCGGCAAGGATAGATTGTTTTCTAACATCTGAGGTTAAAAATTTATCATAATTGTACCATTGTTCTTTGTAAAGGATGTTCATTAACCTATTACACCACTCAAATTCGCTTCTAATTGAATCGAGCCTAGACTGAAGAAGAGAAGCATAATTCATTAGCACTAGAGCGTTAGCGTAGCATTCTTCTGACGTGAGACCCATGATCTCATCATAACTCATGACCAGCACAGAGTCAACTTCATCGTGAAACTCATAAGAAGGAAGGTTATTCTCTTTTAAAAAACCCTTAATCCATAGCTTGAACTCTTCTATTGGATTGGTCGTACTTTCTGTAATATCTCTTTCCATTCTTTTTTCCTATTATATGGCAACTCTATTACTTCTATGCCGTTGTTTTCACACCACTCTATCTTATCTTTATCTCTTTTTTTACACTGATAAAAATGAAGAACGGATTTATGAAAAAAAGAACTATATTCGTAATGTTGCTGCCCATGAACTTCAACAACTAAAGCTAAATCTGGAATGTAGAAGTCCGCAAACAATAAAGACTGTTTGACTGCCCTTTTTGATCCCGGAAGTGTTATCTCTTCATAAACAGAATATTGAGAAAATAACTCTTTTATCAACTCCCTAGCTTTTATATGTAAGGAGGATTTATTTGTGTCGTATTTTCTTTTATTATGTTTTGAATAATTGAACACATGCTCTTTATTATCAAACCCAATGACTTTAAACAAAAATTTCCTTTATCTTTTCTAGCATTAGCTTATAAACGTCGTCTCTTGAACTGATGAAATTATAAAGCTTTGCTTGACCTTGATATTTTGGCGGCTCTGTAAACTCGAATTGATTTTCTAAGAAGTCAACCTTGTACCACGATCCGCCCTTTTCTATTATACCAAATAACTCCGCTAATTCAATCATTTCTTGGACTTTATCTATACCTATTCCATATCTAAGGTAACTCTGAGCCTCAGTTCCGGAAGCACCGAGAGACGAACATCCTATATTCCAAATGACCTTTTGTCCAACCTTTTTTCCGTCTTCTTCCCAATTTTCTATTTTTGAAATATCTAATCGAGTGTCCGCTTGATACTGAACCATCACACCGCAATCTGGTATTTTTATTTTTCCATAGCCAGAAGTGTTTGTTATATAATGAGTTATGATGATTACTATTATTTTATTTTGAGTTACGCTGTGAGCGTTTTTCTTCACCCAATGCGAAAGTAGTTTTGGCAAACTAGCCCTGAGAGTAGCAGATGGGTCTTCTTCTAGCTCGGCTCTTGGAACCAAAGAAGAACAGGAATCAATTACACACACTGCTCCTTTGTTCTTAGGCATCTTAAACATTGATTCAGCAATTTTCAAAAAATCTTCCGCAGCTAATGCGTCCCCTTCATCTTCTCCATGAACAACCTGAAACTCATCGAGATTCAAACCCTGCACTCCAACAAGGTTATAATCCTTCAAGCGACTCTCAGCGTCAAGGTAGATGACATTACGACCTTCATCTTGTGCATTTTTGCAAATTTGTAGAGCCGTCGTGCTTTTTCCGCCTTTTGGATTACCGCTAATTATAGTCCAAGTTCCTTCTAACAGCCCGCCGTTAAGAGCTAAATCAAGATTTGGACTAACTGATAATGTTTTATAATCCTTCTTTTTTACTCTTAACTCTGACCCCGTTGAGATCACTTTACCAAAATGTTTTTTTATAGCGGCTTCAGTGCTTAGGTCTGTTTTCTTTTTATCTTTTGCCATTTACAGCTCTCCGAATAGATTTTTTTTCTTACTCAATGGTTTTCTTGGTTTTTCCATTATCTTCTCTTCCTTGGTTATTTCTTTTTCTTTATAGTTTTTCTCATACTCTTCTATTAACGGAACAAGTTTCTCATTCTGTAGCTTTAAGATAAAATTAGCCCTGTTGTCACGCAGGGCTTTAATTATTGAGGAATCTCTATATTTTTTTAAAAGACGGTTCGCGGCTATAACCTGACCCTTGAACTGACCTGTATACTTTTTATCGTTCCAAAAGTTCTCCGGCAATTTACCAGAGTTAAAAGCTATACTTCTTTTTTCAAAAATGATTTCTGAAATATAAGCACCTTTTGTTATATATCCCTCTTTGTAAATAGACTTATAAGGTCTACTGTCGCTCCTAGAGCTTGTGGATCGAGGCTGCTGGTCCGTTTGGTTCGACTTTTTGTTTGGCATAAGACTGTCCTTTTTCAGACGCTTCTTTAGTCATAATAACAACTCCGTACTCTTCGTTCTTTGTCATCATATCATTTGCTTTTTTTGGTGTATTAGCTTCCGCATGATAGGTTTCAAACAACGCTTTAATATCATCGACTGGTCTTCCAAGGTCAGAAGCTATAGACTCAAGACCCTTTTCGATATTACCTCTGATATAAAAGTTTTCGATCTCAGTTATCTTCTTTAGTTTTTTTACGTTAGACATCAATTGTACTCCTAGATTTTTCGAGATTGTGATTTTTTCTTGCTTTTAAATACTCTAAATAGTATTCGTAAGATTGTGATGATACGGCTCTTAATTTGTAAGTCGTATCGTTTTTCTTATATTCATCTAAGTCAATAGGATAAACCCCATCACATAGAACGTAGTAGTTGTTACCAATATTTTTAGCGAAAACAACATCTTCTTCATCGCACAGGTTTCCGCATTTATTAAATCTTCCCTTCATTGATATACCTTTCTCTTTTACTGTCATCTGCCTTGCCGATTTTTCTGTAAAGCTCTTTTTTAGCCTGATCCATAGGCGCTTTTTTGTTTTCCCTATCCTTAAGGTCTCTCTCCTGAACTTCATTTCGACCTAACCTTTTAGAATTACGTTCAGCCTGTTGTCCAACAGTAGTCACTTCAGGTCTAACAAAAGCAGACGGTGGAGCTAAAAAATATCTTTCTAGTTTGTTTTTTCCGCAAGAAGGGCATTTTTTTTTCAATTGATTCATTCTATGATTTATTTCATGGACGGTTTCACATGAAGAACACTTGTAATCATACAGCATAAAGGATTAGCTCCTTATTGCTTAGTACATATTTTTCTACATTGTTGATATCTTTTTCTAAATCGTGAAGCATATTTGTATGGTCTTTATTAATTAAATCTTTTATTTTTTTCGCTTCTTCTGTAGTAATTCCGGGTGGCGATTTTAATAAACTAAGAACGGTCACTACCATACTATTTCGAACATCGCCATTATGTCCTTTTTTATTAGTATAAAAACCATTCCAAGAACTGTATGAATACAAATTTATTGATTCACAAAACCTTTCATTAATCTCACGTTTTATAATTTTTCCATTAAAATACATGGGCTTGCATTTGCTTTTATCTATAATAGTTGTAGCTAGATTATGCATAAAATTTTTAGACATTTTTTCTTCTAGCGTTGGCTGCTTTCCTATTTTAAAATAAAAATAAGGAGCTAAGAATACAGAACTTAAAATTTTTATAACGCTTCTTCTATTAATTGTCATTTTCTACTGCCTCTAAAAAAGATGCCAATATTCCATTTCTTTGAATATCGCTTTTTCCAAGTTCAGAAATACCTATTCCGGGTACTCCGTCAACTTCGTGAATAACTTGCATAAGACCACTATTTCTTATGTCATACTGTTTTACATCACCATTAATTAATACTTTAGAATTTTGACCCATTCTTGTTACAAGCATAACGATCTGTTCTTTTGTACAGTTTTGGGCTTCATCAAGTAATATGATTGAATCATTATATGTTTCTCCACGCATAAGCTCAAGGGCTTCACAATGGATTTGTTTTAAATTTGTGTACTGTCCGAAAAATGGTCCCAAAAAATGAATGAGATTCTTTTTTATCGGCTTTAGATAAGGATCAATTTTGTCGCCCAGTTCTCCCGGCAATGCCCCTATTTTTTCTCCAGCAGAAACCAATGGTCTAGCTATAACTATGTTCATCGTATCACCTCTATGAAGCATACTAGATGCAATACCAGCAGCAATAAACGACTTTCCTGATCCAGCAGGACCAGTGCAAAAAATTATATCATTTTCAATAATGTTTCTGATATAATCTTTTTGATTTTCAGTTTTTCCAGTTAATGTTTTTACTGACGGTTCTTCTCTTCTCTGACTTTTTCTTCTTTTAGTCATAATCCAGAACTCCCAAACCCTTTTTCACCCCTGTCGCCTTCTGGTAATTTCTTAACTTCCACTACCTCAACTTCAGGAATTGGTAATATTACTAACTGAGCTACTCTATCGCCCTTTTTGCCCGAAAATACCTCAAAGCCAGTATTGTGCATTATAACGCCGACTTCTCCTGTATATCCATAGTCAATTACTCCACCCAATATATTTATGCCATGTTTTTTAGACAATCCGCTTCTAGATTTTATAATTCCAACATAATTTTCAGGAATTGCAATGGCTATATCAGTATGAATTAATTTTCTTTCATCGACACCTAAAGAAAAAGGTTCAGAGGAATACAAATCTAACCCTGCATCTGTTGAATTTTCCTTCGTCGGAAGAGTCCCTTTTTTGCTAAGTAACTGCACTTGTATTTTCATTTTATATCCTAGTTATTTCACATTGACCACCAGAACAACTCATTGCCCCGAACTCGCTTACGTTCTTGTATGTTGGTTTCTCTAAAATTTCACCAAGGTCAACTTCTTTTATTTGTCTCAAAACCGTACCCCATTTATGACATAGATGAACATCTTTTAAACAATATATCAAATCATTCATGTCTCCTTTAAAGTAGTTTTTAGAAAACATTTTAGCTCTTTTGAGCCAATATTTCTTCAATAAAACTTGCTCTTTAGTTCCATCTAACTTTATGTCTTTCTTAGACAAGGCATCACATGCAGACCATAAATTATTGTCAAAGTAATGCAGAGCATCAACGATCAACCCTGACACAAATAATGATCCATCACCATATCTATCATATATTTCATCAACGGTAAGAACAGAAGTGAATGGAGCCTGATTAAAGTCTTTATCGCCAAAATCGGAAAGAAAACTAACGGCTGTAAAATCCTGCCTATTGTCCCATATATAATCTATTATATCCTTCATATTGTCTATAATAACAGTACAGCTACAATTATGAGTTGTTTTTTCACAAATACCTAGCTCTGGTCGTGTCCCCGGAACAACCCAATTTTGCTGAACCATTTTTATTATCTCTAAATGTTTCACGCCCTTCATATCTTTTTTGAATAGTCCGTTTTTATCATTAACTATCGGAACAAAGACAACATAATCTGAATTGGTTGAACTCCACACGCTTTCCTCTAATAGATAAGGCATGTTTTCTTTTAACCATACAGCAACATCGGATTCCTTGTTTAATTGCATTACACGAAAGAATCTCTCAGAATGATCCGGATGTATTCCAGAAGCTGTACACAGAACAACGCTGGCGTTTCCTGATGGTTTTACACAAGTGGTTCTAGCTGCTACATTTATACCAATGATACCTGCTATTTTTTTATTTGTCTCTTTGACTAACTCAGCACCCTCTCTTAACCATTTTTCATTAAACAGCTTTGGGTTATTCATCCATCCAGTAATGCTGACGCCTAATAGAGCCTCACGCTCCACAAGCGACTCTGTACGCGATCCTAAGTACGGAAATGAAGTGTACCCTGCCTGTAGAGTGCCAACGACAGCGGCATCCTCACAAGCCCTTAAAAACGCTTCTTTTGTTTTGCATTTTTCGGCATTAATCTCATTTAGATTACAGCATTGCACGCCAAATAGGTCAATGTTTTTCTTAGACCATTCTTCTATTTCATCATACTTTATTTTAGAAACATCTTCGTAAGTGTCTACTGGTGTAAAATTTATTTCAAAACAAGGATTTAGTACATCAAAATAAGTGTTCCCAAAAACAAAGCCAATATCACTATCTCCTTCGTTTATTTCAACTATTTTCTGAAAGTAGTCTCTATCATTTTCGCTTCTTTGTATTAATACAGAGTTGTTTGACCTGCCTCTTTGTGGATTTTCCTCTCGCCAATTTCCAACTTTAGCATTAATCATCTCTTCATCGTTTGAATCGACTATCATAGATAACGCCGAACGTCTTACTCCACCACTTAAAACCGCATCTGATGAATGACAAATAATATCATACGCTAAAATAGGTTCTATCGTATTTCCTCTTGTAGCTATCCAGTTTTTTATCAGCTTTTCAATTCTTTCAAGAGACTGCTTCAAACCATCTGGACCCGGAGCTTTGAAGCCGCCAGATATTTTTGCGTTTTTAGGTCTAATTAAAGAATAGTCAAACTTAATTTCATAACCACTGTATTCTGGAAATGGATGATCTGAACAGAAGTAGGAGGAGAGAAGAACGCCTAATGCATCAGACCAACCCTCTATAGTATCCTGTACGACAAAAGTTTTTGTACCATTACTCCTACCCTTTATTTTGGGCAAAAGATTAACGAAAGGCTTTAATAAAGAAATACCTACTCCGCATCCAGATAGACCTAGATATAGTATTTTTTGAAAGAATTCTGGCTTAGTTAAGTGCAAGACGGTGCAATTAAACATCCTAGAATTATGCTGCATAACCTGCTCATGCCTGAACTGAAGATTACGCTGAGAGGCTAGAACCGTTTGCGTTTTTAAAGAAGTTGACGCTGCCTCAAGATATTGATCTAATTTTTTGTTATTGTATTTTTTTCGATGACCATCGATAATACTGTCACAAGCTTCTTCCCAGTTTTCATAACGTCCTTTTTCTTCATTCCACTTAAAATAGTCGGAGTATAATTTTAGATTTGATAGAAATTTTTTACCTATAAGTTCCGCTTTATTCATATGTACCTTTGCCTTTAATGTTTATAGTGACAAAGGTATTATACACCAATCTCGCTGTACATCAAGGTAAAATCTGGAAACTTTTCAATCAAAAACACAACTTTGTCTTTGTAAAAGGAAACGCCGATCAGCTTTCGCGTGATATTAGGTTTCATTATTACCTTACGTCCTACTTTAACTTCATGAGTATAATTAACAAGAGGCAGACCTGCTTTATCATCAAAAATTAACGATAAGTCAGATTCGCCTGCCCTTATAATCATGATAGAGGGATTCGTTATTTTTATATTGATATTGTCGTATGTATATCCATTGTTTGTAAAAATCTGTCTTATCAGATCAAACTGTTTACTCAAGTCCATTAGATATCTCCAATATGTTTTTTAATAAAAATTCCGCACTTTGGTATCCTTGGTGAGTCGCAAGTATTTTTTCGTTTTCAATATCGCAAATCATAAAACTAGGAAGTGATAAAATATTATACTTTTTAAGTATGTCGTTGTTAGTATCAGCATCTATTTCAGTTATCTTTACGCCACTATCTGTTAGTGTTTTTCTCTCTATATTGTTCCAACTAATGCATGGAGTACACCAATCCGCCGTAAACTTAATAATGTAGTATTTTTTATATATCTCGTTTAACGAACGGGTGTTGTTTTGAAAAAAAAAGTTATTGCCAATTTGAGTTGTTTGTAAATTTGGAATATCATGATATACAGAAACAATACGACCTATGCCATCGAAGTTGATGGACTTTAGTAGGTCCGGATATAGATAGACATAAGCTGCGGTAATCCCTCTTGCACTAAAATCAAACTTAGTAGCGTCAACTTCAATAATCTCAATCCTACTATCCAGTCCAGCACGACGAATATTTGAGCGAGCTTCGTTCGCTTTAATTGGGTCAATTTCAATCCCAATAGCTGACTTAACGCCGTAACGCTTAACGGCTTCAATAAGGACATTTCCATCCCCACATCCAATATCTGCAAATATATCGTTTTGACCTAACTTTAATTGAGCTAAGGCTTTGTCTCTTTCTTCTACTGGGGAAGAAGCTTGCGGATTAGGGCTTTGATTTTCGAGAATTTTTTTTTGATATTGAACGTAACACATTCCACAACTGGGGTTTGAGCAAATTGGTTTTTTACCCCATCCAGTTCCGGCGATTGGAACTAAAACAGTTTTTACTGGAGCAGAACCAGTTCCTGCGGAGCAGTTACAATTATCGCCACACTGACAACGAGTTAAGTTTCCATCCCCACCATTATCAACGTACTTTGATCCATTACACTTACATTCAGAAACAACCTCTTTTTCTTTTTCCTGCTTTATATCAGAATTAACGATATGAGCAACATAACCTTCAGCCGCTAAAATGTCAGTTGACCTAACATTTTTCTCAGCTTCGACTTTCGGTAACTGTATAAATAACAGTAGAAATATAGCGACAAACATTAAAGAATAATAATCTTTCATTAGTAAATCCTAGCGTTTATTTTCTGCGGTTTAAATCCTTCGTATCCACTAATAGCCCAGCAGTCTCCACTGCGTAATACACGTCTTTCTATTTCACTAGCATCAACCCAAAAAGAACCTATAGGTTGGTTATGTCTTACCGGACCTGAATTCCAAGCTCCCCAAGAATTTTGCACTAAAACTCCGGGTCTTTTAAATGAATCGTCTACTCCTAATATACACATCTGATGCGCCCAACTACCTTCAGGTTTAGCAAATCCGTCTTTATCTCTTCTTGATGAAAAACCTTGATTACTAGCTATTGTAACGGCGTATCCATTTGAAACAAGGTCTCTTACCTCGTTGTATGATTTTACTTGTGAGGCGGTTATTATGGGGTGCTGTTTTGCAATATCTACAAATGACTGAGGAAGCATAAACCCTCTTCGCCCCCAACTTCTAGCTTTCGCACCAGAATAAGTAGTTAAATCAATGTCGCCGTATTTACCTCTAGGCAAAGCTCCATAGTCAGTAAGATACTTAGCCATCCAAGCACCAATAGAACCATCAGAGTTGCCAAGCCTTCCTTGACCTATAATATTTCTACTACCCCAATATAAATCTTCAGTAGAAGTCTCAGCGACCCATAACTCAAAGTCTTTATTAACATAGATATCAACAGCTTTTGAAGCATCTACAGCGTAAGCACCACCTTGACTTACACAATCTCCAACTGTTTGATGTCTATTAGGAAATAAACCACTATTAACCTTTCGGATAATGTCGTACAATAATGTAACTTTTCCTTTACCTGTATCTTTAATAGGAGTCCATACATCAGAAAAAACAGGAAACGGAAGTTGATTCATTACATCTTCCACGCCCTGTTTGTCATCAACCCACCCTTGTAGTTGTGAGTAATTCATATTTTATTCCTTTACTTTAATAGCATTAGATAATCCATTAAAGATATTTGAAAGCCACAGTCTGTCTTCTTCTGAATCTAGCTGCCTCGGATTATCAAACCCTTGCTCTATTAGATATTTTTCAACAGCACTTGAAAATTCAGGATATCTATCAACATCCCAACCAAAATCGGAACGAACACGACCAACTATAGAGCTAAACTCTGAGGTACTGTGAACATTTCTTGCCTTCATTACGAATAATTCAGCACCAACAATTTGCTTATATATGCTATCCTGATCAGCTTCATCCATCTTATTAAACTCAGTCCTCACTTCACGCAAAGAATCTGTTAGAACAAAATTGTCTTCTACAACAATTGTTGGTTTATCAACGGGTCTATCACAGCCGACAAATAAAATTAAAGTAACAATCATTATTTTATTCACTTGTAGTCTCCGTATATTCTAAATCCTTACTAAATAAAATCGCATTCAATTCTTTTATGGTATCTAGACCTTTATTTGAGTTGAGCGAGTTCATTCTCTTTTTAAGATATATAAGTGCTTCAAAGTCTTTTTGTTCTAGAGTTGATGGAGTTAGTTTTTCTTTTTTTCTTGTAACTGGAATTTTAATTACTTTTAAAAGTTCATACAAGAGAGTACCAATACCAGCAATACCGGATACTGACACCTTAGTCCAAAACAACCAATTGGCTGCAAAGTCTGGAGTAAAATACCAATACCCGTATAAACCGGCTGACACCAACAATAAGAAAAATCCTATTATTTTATTAAGCATCTGTGTTATCCTTCGCCCACTTAATAATTGCGTTTATTGAAGGGACAGCGACAGCAACAATTAATGGACCATACACGCCCATATCTAAATTACTTATATGTGATGTAAAATATGTAAGACCTGCAACAATAGCTACCAACCCTGTGTTTTTAGCAATGTCAACATAATCATTTTTATTCAATTCTTTTGCTTTTGATTTATCCATCATTTTCTCCAGTGTTTAATTTATCTATTTTTAAGTGATACTCTAAAATTCTTTGAATTTCTCCTACCATGACTCTAGATTCATTAATAATTCCTTCATTTCTTAAAAATCTTTTTTCAATAAATTCGTTTTCATATCTAAAATCATCTTTTGTCATTATATTATTTCCGCTCTCTACGAACTTCAAGTGATCCGCAATAGACCTATCTCCTTGATCAGATAACACTCTCATGTATTCCGATCTTTCTTTAGCTATGACTGCGTTATTATTCATTATAACGCCAATCAAAGAAGCCCCCATACCAACAAGAATTACTACAAAACCACATACACTCAATAAGAGACTGTAGTTAGGTTTATTTCTTTCTTGACTATTAGAGACAATAGTATCTATTTTATTTATAAGTTTATCCAACGATCCGTCAATGGAAGAAAAACGCTGATCCGTGCTTTTTACGAATGACAAAAATTCATCTTTATGAACGGCATTCTCAATACCTATTGTTTTTTTAGCAACAGCAGTCGTCATATCGATACCCCTTTATGTGAAAAAGCACCCCTCATTAATAAACAAGGGGTTTAACTCGCCAGAATTATCCAGTGATTGCTTTATATTCATCTTGAAGAGGGTCAATAGCACCGTACATGTAAATCAATTCACCCGGAACTGTTCTATATGTAACGAAGATAGCTTGATCGTCAGCAGCAGTAGTGTTGTCAGTTGGAAGGTAGTAAGTTCCAGTAGCTGAAACTGGTGCTGTACTCCAGTTTGTTCTTTGACCGGAAATACCAAGAGGATTCCAATATCCAGCAACCATAGCAGATACTGTTTTAGCACCTTTTTGTTGTAGTGTAATCGCTCTACGCTTAATGCTTCCTTCATTACCATTATTAAAGATAGAAAGATTAGTGATGTTATTAATTTTATTAGCAATACCACGAATCATAAACTGTGATTGCTTGTAATTAAATGTTCCAGCACCATTAATGATCTGAGCGTTATAAGCGTGTCCATCACCAGTAGCAGAAACTACAAAACCAGCATCAGCATTAATTTCTATAGAGTTTTGTGTAATTGGAAAAGTCTGAGTCAAGGGACTACCATTAGTAACAGTTGTCGCACTTGTGATACCAACAACAACTCCACCATTTACTTTTTCTGTAGGTGAGCTATCATTGCCAGTTGTACCGTAAATCTTTGTGTTTGGAAGTAAAGCCATTTTATAATCTCCGAATAACTTTATTACTTTTCCATTATTATCCCGTATATTTTAGTCCATTCCTACTATTATATACACCATTAAATAGGTTCTGATGTAATCACACTACCGTTTTTCATTTCTTTTAACTCATTTACCTTCTTTTCGTAGTCTTCGTCACTCATACTCTTCTGCACAACGCTTTTTCTAGTTCCGTCATTTCCTAAAAACATACTCCACTTTCCATCTTTCATTTTTAAATGATCTGGATGTTTGCATATTTTTTTATCTATCTCTATTCTTACTTTCTTAAATTCAAACATTTTAGCAATACCTACGAAAAATCTATATCTGGACATTGATTTAAATTGTTCAATTCCATCTATTTCATTTTCTAATACATTAACGTCCGAATCCATTAATCTAAAATTAGTATGACCTACCCAACAATCATACATTTTACTTGGAGATAAAGGTTCATTATATTCATAAGTGCCTAGAGGAGTATTTACTTTCAAAGGAAGCATTTCAAACATGCCACCTACAAATAAACCGTCTTCATCTTCAATTTCAACTTCATCCTCATAAGATTCTTCATTAGCCACATCTTCCGGATCAATATCTATCCATTTTTCCCAAGTTATAGATCGTTTCATAAAAATGCCTTTACTATTTTTTCAGCAGAATTATTCCATGTATAATTTTTAACGCTTTCTATTCCGCTGCTATTAATTCCTAAGTTGTTTGATTGATTTAGTTTATGAATTTTTCGCATATGTTCGATCATTTGATCTTCTTCATTTTTACCTATTTTCAGCCATCTATGTTGACCATTAAAAAACTTACCATCATAGGCTGATTCATAACCAGACTGCATATTAATCAACATGGAATTTTCTGAATTACAAAACTCCGTGTGTCCAGTGCAATTAGTTATTATCAAATGTTTTCCAGACGCGAGTAGTTCGAGTGCTTCTAGATTCCACCCCTCCGCTCTTGATGGAAAAATGCCGCAATGAACGTTTTTCATAATATTATACACCATATTATGAGATTCAACCCTGTTAATAAACTTAATCTTATCACCAAGAGGAGTATTAGTAAAGCTTTTTACCCATCTATTTGTCTCATTTTGGTTTAGAAAAAAATTATGAGGCATCATAACCAGTTCTACATTATCGTCTTTAGTAAACGCTTTATTGAATACATCCGGAAGAACGTCATGCCCTTTCCTTATTTCAAATTTACCAAAATTAGCGAATATTGTTTTTTCATTACTTGGCATCTCTGATGGCTTAAAAATTTCCGGATCATATCCTAGAGGCACGACCTTAATATCATCATGAATCCATTCTTGTTCAAGAGCATGTTTAGCCCATTTAGAACAAACGATCAAAGTATCAGGATGACCTAATGATATTCTCTCAGTTTCAGAAAAAGTTTCTAACTCAAATATCGGAAAACCAATGTTGCGTTCATTAGTTCTAAACATAACGCTAGAGAGATCATGCTGATGCCAAATTTTCAATGAAGTAGCGGGACTATAAAAATCGCTATTCTCAAACACCTTCTTGTCAAACATCACATCTGGAGAATGGTTTGATATCCCCATATGATATACATCAACACCTAGATTCTTAAGTTCTTTTAGAATATAGGACGAGACATAACCATAAGATGTTTGATTAATAGGAGCGTGCAAATTAAGCTTCATTCTTTAGCTTTTCTATTTCTTTTAATAGTTTACGTTCTTCCACCCGCCTCTTCTCGCGAAGTTTCTTTTTTTCGTCTTTGTCTTTTTTCTTTTTTCTTATCTTTTGACTCTCTTTTCTACTCATCATACCAGCCACCATCCACTTTCTCTTCTTTAACTTGAGCGACTGGTCTAGCTATTTTTCTAACCCAACTAGCAATGATTTCGTATTTTACTATTTTCACATCATCCTTAACATATGAGTTTTCCACCAACCTGCCCTCTATTGAGATACGGTCGCCTTTTTGTATATCGTAATACTGAGCATCCGAAAGAGCATTACCAAATAGTTTCACATTAATAAATAGTGTTTCTTTTTTATCCTTATAACCGTTATCAATAGCTATTCTAGTTACGCCAAACGGTTTTCCGTTGTCAATGATTTCAATCTCATTAACTACATTCCCCATTAATCTACAAACATTATTTTCAAACATATTATTCCTTTTAGCAACTGCTTTGAATATTAGGAAAGGTAACGAATGATGTCAAGGTATCTTTCTTTAGAACTAATGCTAAATGTTCTTTTATTATTTTAACCTGTTGTTCATCTATCGATTTAACTTCATTAAGCTCAAAGAACCCTTGAAGCCAATATACAAAATTTTCTTCAGTCATCTTTTTCTTCTCCTCATAAGTTGATGTTCTGTTTAACATCAAGAGAGAATCTTTAACATTTGCCCTCTGATTATTTGAGCATGTCCTCTGTTTGAGTCCGACAGCATAGCTTTAGTAAGTTCCTCGCTAACCCCAAGCTTACTAGCAGCAAACAAAGTGCCGCTCTCGCTTACACTGCTGTCGCAAAGTTTTAGGGTTCGAGCCAGTGCTGTAATTGGATTGTAGTAGCTTCCTCTTTTTTTTCCATACTTGGCAATACCAATTAATTGATTATTGAGATACATCCATTTGTATGAGTTCTTGACTGCATTAAGTTGTTGCACGAATTGAGTTTGTGTCATTTCTGATCTCCGCTAAAGTTAAAAAAGTTTAGTTCCGCTTTAATTATATCCGGCTTTTTTCTCGGTTGATCCAAAAAAATGCTCGGTTTCTGATTTTTTTTGAATATAATACCTAAGTCGGTTGCTGTTCATCCGGCTTACATAGTCAATTATTCGACACTAAAAAACAGCTACTAATTAACCGTAGGCGAAATATATCAGGTAAAGAACCTCCAACGGCAACTAATTCCTTCGGGTTTCATGTAGGTGAATAATGATGGTTGTCACGTTAGTTAGTAAAAAAATTTTTCAGAGCAAAAACGCCTCTGAACCTTTTAAAATTTAAACTTTGTAAAACATAAACAAGTAAAAGAAAAGATGTGTTATTAAGAAGCTATAGTTCCCTTTATGGGAACTTGATTGGTTTCTAACCACAGACCCCAAGGGGTCGTGGTGAATTAACGAGTTGCCTTTATTACCAAACTGGAGAAAAAAACATGAATTTCCTTTTTATTAGTGACTACTCCCTTGAACACACAATCGGGGGTGCTCAACGTAGTAACGACATAATTCTAAAAGAAGGTGTGAAGCGAGGTCATTCTATAACGGTACTAAATATAGATACAGAAGAGAAAGAAATACTTGACAAAGAATATGATTATGTTATAAGCTCTAACTTAGAAGCGTTCAACAGATTTAAGCCTCACGTAATTAAATATATACAGGAGTCAACAAGTCATATACGGCTAGAACACGACATGTGTAGGTATCTAACTTCTAAAGATAGAGCCTTGTTGTACAAGAATTGTACCATAAGTTTCTTCCTAACTGAATATCATTATGATATATTTAAGGAGCAATATGGAAATATATTCACTAATGTAGAAATTGTATCCGATCCTATTGATGTTTCCATTTTTTACGACATGAAGCTAGAAAGAAAAGACAGAATACTATATGCTGGCTTCTTGCATCCACTAAAAGGGACTGATAATTTTTGCAAATTTGTTCATGATAATCCTCAGTTGAATTTTGACGTTGCTGGATGGGGTGATCCTAAATATGAGGACTTCTTTAAGAATAGTGAGAATGTTGAGTTTTTGGGAAAGGTCGATTACTCAGAAATGCCGGAACTGTTTAATTCCTACCTTTCTTTTTATTATGTTCCTGTTATAAGTGAGCCATTCTGTAGAACATTTGCTGAAGCTCATCTATGTGGAATACAGAACTTATACTGCAATGAAATAATCGGAAGTCTACATGATATAAAGACTTACGGAAATGAAGAATTTAAAAACAGGTGCGGGAAAGCACAAGAAACTTTTTGGGAGAAAATAGAAGATGAATAATATTGTTTACACTTACTTTATACAATCAAAAAACGGCGGTAATATTAAGATAGGGTCTTCTAATAATCCCGTTAGTAGACTTTCGCAACTTCAGACTGGAAGTCCTGTAGAACTAAGACTTGTAGGAGTCATTAATAAAAATATTGAATCAGAATTACATACTCGTTTTTATAAACATAGGCATCATAGAGAATGGTTTTATCCAGATAAAGAGATTTTAGATTTTATAAAAAGTTCGTGTAGTGATGATTATTCAAAATATATTTCAAAAAACCTTCTAAAGCTTAAAGGAAAAACCGTAGAGCTAGATATAGTGCATAATCTAAATATAGGAACAAATTCTAAGGCACAGTTAAGTTTTCAGCATGTTTTTGATATGAATAATTTTGATGACTGGTGTGATAGTATTGATATATATAATTTGTTTGAGGATAAAATTTTTGATATAGATTATGAAGATGAAGATATTGATGAAATAAGGAGTATTGATGATGAGATTGAAGATAGGGCATCTTATCCAGAATGCGAGTATGATGTAATTGATAGAATGTTATTATATATGGATGAGTCAAATAATGAAAAAACTTATTTTAATACAAGTAACAATTTTTTTGATAAAGTATGTATAAATACTGATGATTGTTATTTTTGTATAACGTGTGGACCTTGTAGTTCTTCTAACAGACGTGAGATAGTAAAAGGACTATCAGATATAGTTGATGAGATGGATGAATTTACTGGAGCTTGGGCATTCTTTTTGGTTTTTGATGGTGATGAAGATAGAATCCTTGATTTAATGCAGTATAATATATATAATAGATGTAAAAGTATGCATAATTTAACTGACGATTTTTTTATGGTTGATCCTAAACTACTAATGAAAGATAAGACTACTAATAATGATTAGTTTGCTATGCCCAACTAGAAATAGGGTAAAAATGTTAGAAAGGATGTGGTCGTCGGGGGTACGAATATCATGCTTTTGAAAATGATGAGGTTGGGATTTGGATTTTTCATATTAAAAGAGTATTACCAAGAACGAAAGAGTAATCATGATAAAAGTTTTAACTGCTTTCTTTTTACTTGTCTGCACCGTAGGTGCATATGCTGAATCACCTTATGTTCAAGTAATAGATGAAGAATGGAGAAATCATTCTGGTGTGGTTATTAAGTCAGGAAAGATTATAAAAGTATTAACTTGCTCTCATATGGTTATGCTTCATGGATCGAAGCAAATTAATGTAAAGTTTTACTACGGAGATACTTACATCAGTTTGCCAGCTAAAATTAAGAAGATTGATCACGGTAAAGACTTGATGCTCTTAGAGGTGAGTAATGTAGCTAATATTAAAATCACTGAAGTTAAGGTAGCCGACTCTGTTGAAAATATCAATTGTATTATTAACGGTTATGTGTTTAAAAATAAACAAATTATATACTGTGTTTTCGATAATTCCGTAGTTACAACTAGTCAAGATGGAAGTGAAATTTATAATTTTAAAGGAAAAGGGGTTTCCGGCATGTCTGGTTCCGCGATTCTTTCAAATAATAAGATAGTTGCTATTCAGTCTGCTGGATCGAATCGTATAATTGGGGCTAGTTTTGTGGTTATTAAGAACTTTATCGGAGATAAGGAATGAAACTTAAACCCTGTCCATTTTGTAACGGTAAACCAAAAATAACATTTTGTGAAGAAGAATGTTGTGGAGCTAAGCCAAGGTGGGTTAGATGTAAATGTGGATTTTTTTTGTTTGCAACATGCGATACAGAAGAAGAAGCTATTAAAATTTGGAATACTAGATATGAGGTAAAAGATGTTGATGATGAATAATCTGATTTTTCTTTTATTGCTGTCATCAACAGCATATGCTGATAAAATTTACATTGCTCTTAACGATAGCGAGCCTAGTAAAAATATTCGTAAATCTTTATATACTAATTATTTACAGTATGGTAGTGATGACGTTTGGCTCGATCTAGACTTTAGAAGAAATCAGATATTAGATAGTGTAGTTGTAATTAATGATTTTGCAATACATGAACAATTTCAATGTCCTCAGATAAAACTAAGAGAACTGGATTATTGGCAGAGGGTTCCCGGAAATTTGCCGGATTTTGTTCTTTGGCTTGATTTTTTTGAGTATTGTATAGATGAAAAGACCTATAATAATAGAGTAGAAAAGTGGGAACAATTCGAGAGGTTAAAAATGAGATTCTTCTATTATACTTTTGATTACGAAAAATTTTTCTTTAAACGATCTATGACTAGACCAGATATACGAAAACCGCCAATGGAGTTTAAATTAAAATGAATATAGACATTAGAAATGTTCCGAGCTACTGGATGACCTGTGATAAAAGCATAGGGGAGAGGCAGGATGGCTTTGTAGAGATGCAAAAAAGCATAGGCATGAACTCAGAAAAGATGAGCGGGGCAATTACAGAAAATTATTGCATTGGCGTTGCTGAAGAATATATTAAAGCACTCACGAAAAATCCGGTTCCTTTTTTGATACTTGAAGATGACGCTAGAGTAAACCCGAACCTTGTTGATTTTCCATACACTTATGATGTTGATGAGGATGTTGACGCTTTATATATAGGTACTTCAATTGTTGGCAGAATTAATAAAAAGACAGTCATAGGAGTTGCTGCTCAGGACAGAGGTGATTATTTTCAGATATACAATATGCTTTCATTCCATGCTGTGATTTATACTAGTCAGGAGTATGTTGATAACTGCGTTAAGATTCTCGAAGAGTATATCGTTAATCCAGTTGGTTCTTGTGACGACCCACTAGCTGAGGACATGAGTCGCTGGAAAGTGATGGCTGTTAAGACTCCTGTGTTCTATCAAAATGATGGAAGAAATGAGGGCATGACCCTAACTCCATTGACAGAAACAGGTATTAAAAGAGAGAATACATATTTTGGACCACCTTTGTGATTCATATTTCTTGTGTTTCTGATTTTGGTTTTTTGGCAAAAGGTCTAGCTCTTTACGAATCTATAGGTAGGTTTGATAGCGATTTTACTTTGCACTACTTGTGTTTAGATGATAGTTCTTTTGATATCATAAAAGAGCTAGACGGAAACATAATAGCATATTCATTGAGTGATTTACGAAGTCAAGACAAAACGCTTAATAACCTAGCAAAGCAGGATTACAAATATCTTTGTTGGTCTTTAGCTTCGTACTTTACAAACTATTTAATGAATACGATTAATGAAGACATTACTTATATTGATAGTGATGTCTTTTTTCATGATAGTATATATACTGTGCTGAATGAAGTAGGAGACAAAGATGTCGGTCTTTTTAGACATAGGCAGTACCCACTATCTTATCCAAACAGTAATGGCTGGTTCAACGTTGGCGTAGTACACTTTAAGAATTCGGATTTGGGAAAAAAACTTCTGTCTTGGTGGGCTGACGCTGTACTGCACAAAAAATATCCGGAACTAGCTACTTGTGGTGATCAACGGTATCTTGATGCATTTGTTGAGTTTTCGTCGAATCTATTTATAGATGGTAATATAGGACATGCCGCTCCTTGGCATTGGCAGTTATACGATTATTCAAGTTACTTTGAAGACGGTTGTATATTATGGAATAATCAAAAGCAAAAATTAATATTTTCTCATTTTTCTAATTTTGATTATAACTTATCTGAAAATAAATATGTTCCAGCATTAAGGCATAGTCCATATACTCCACAGCGAATGTATGTTGATATTCCGGAGTTGAAGTTTATACATGATGATTATTTTGATCATTTAAAATGTATTCACATAAAATATCTATTGGGTAATTAATGAATTGGCAGCAAGTACAGAGTGAACAGATAAAAAAATTGTGTCATCATGATTGGCACTTTGCAGATATTGGGGCATGTGTTGGAGAAGTTTTAGGTACTCTTGAGTCTATTATGTCTTTTGGCTATGCATTTGAAGCTAACAAAAGTAGTTATGATTATCTAATTGACGTTTATCGAAAATCCAATTTAGTTATAGAGAATTTAGCTATTGCTAATAAAAATGGGTCTATAGAATTCTACAACGGTCCAAGTACACATGAGGGTAATTTATTGGGTCACGACATGAGTTACAATAATCTTGATGCTTATAATGTTGTTAATTGTTGTACTCTAGATTCTTACTTTAAAGACAAAAGAATTGACTTCATTAAGATGGATGTAGAGGGGGCTGAATGGAAGGTGTTTGAGGGGGCAGGCGAACTTTTAAGAGATAGAAATGTTTTATGGCAGGTTGAATTTCATTTGGATGAAGATTGGCATAATAGGGAAATGTTATTTAAGCATGGTTATAATATTTTTGATTTAAATTTTAAAAAATTAGGAATAGATGATCCGAGACCTTATCAAGCTTTTTTGTTTAAAGGTGATACATTATGAAAATAGCATTTGGTATGATAGTTTTTGAGGGCGATTATGTTCTTAGACAATGCTTGGAACAAGTATATCCTTTTGCTGATCAAATATTGATAGCAGAGGGTCCAGTTACATACTGGCAGAACAAAGGCTTTTCTACGTCTACGGATAATACTAATAAAATTTTGGACGAATTTCCAGACCCGGAAAACAAAATCAAGATTGTACATGGGCAATTCAAGGAAAAGGATGACCAATGTCAATCCTATATGAACTTTATAAATGATGACATTGATTACCTTTGGAACTTAGATTCTGACGAAGTATATAAGACGCAAGACTTAGAAAATATTGTTGAATTCCTAAAGCATGAAAAACCAACAAGTCTTGGCGTTAGAAGTTGTTCGTTTTATGGTGGTTTTGATAGATATCTTACTGGATTTGAGCTTAATACCGATAACTTCCTTAGAATATTTAAAGTCACAAAAGGGGCAAAGTGGTTAACACATAGACCTCCGACCATAAAGTATCCTGATGGGTATTCTGTGCAGCGTAATCATATAAATAGCGATCAACTTTATGAAGCTCTTGGTTTTCAAATGTATCATTATTCCTATGTGTTCCCCAATCAGGTTTACAAAAAGATATCTTACTATAAAGAAAGTTTGAATAAGCATAATTGTATAGAAAATTATTTTGATAACGTGTATCTGCCGTGGGTAGCTGGAGATAGATCGGGTATAGAGAATCGTTTTAGGGGTGTTCATGAGTTTAAGGTGAGGGGTGACTGCTATACAGCAGAGTTCACTGGCGAGCATCCAGAAAGCATTAATAGAAGTTTAAAAGAATTAGATCGTGAATTTTTACGGCAATTAGAGGGGTACAAGAGTTGATAGATATTAATCTAAAAGAAAATTTTGAATTATTTACAGATTATGTAAAATGCTTAGAGTTTTTAAAAACCGTAGATTCAGATTCTTATCCAGAAGCAGTGACTAATTTTCATGTTTACTCGGAGATGAAAACTGATAAAGAGTTGCTTTGTATAGAGTCTTTTTTGGCGACACAAAACATAGAAAAGACAAATCTAATTTTATGGTCAGATTATGATGTGTCCGATAATCGCCTGCTAGAGCCTTACAAAGAGTTAATAGACTTCAGGGTTTACCGCTCCGAAGAAGAGTCCGTAGGAACAGCATTAGAAGGCTGTGAAAAATGGATAGGGGCTAGTGACAGTAAACATTATATGAAGAGTGGTGTACTGAGATTTTTAGTTACTCATAAATATGGTGGAATTTGGGCTGACATGGATATGGTTTTTCTAAGAGATTTTAAGTCGATTCTTGATCAAGAGTGGGCATATATGTGGGGAGCAGAATTAGATTTTTATAATTTTGGTCCGTGTGCTGCTATGATGAATATACATAAGGATAGTCCACACTCAAATCTCTGTATTGAAGAGATCGTAAACTCAGAACCTTTAGCTGATAGCACCGTATTGGATCATGTGTTACTGGCAAAAGTCTATACTAAAAAACAATTCACCGTATTTCCCTCGACGTTTTTTAATACAGAATGGCAGATGAATACTGAATATAAAGATGGGATAAAGGATTATAATCCAAACGGGCTTGGATCGCAAATAGAAAGTGGTTGGTTTAAAAAAAATGAATTCAGTGATCATCTTTTTGAAGGTGCTTTCGCTTGGCATTGGCATAACTCGTCTTATAAAAATCATAAAATAGAAAGTGGGTCTAAGTTTGACCTACTAATGAAATTAAACAAGAAAATTTTAAAGCAAAAAGGTATTTTGTGAAAATTAAAATACTGGATTACAAAGCAATATTGGAAGAGCTGTCGATTTCTTTAGTAGCTTTGAAAGAATATCTCGATGGTGGCAGAAAAGATGTCTTGCATAATACTGATATCTTCTGTGAAAACGTGCGGACAATAAATTTAGTAGAAAAAGACTTTTCGTTATTCAGTAGAGTGGACTCTATCGATAGTGATACGGTCGTCGTTTTTCCGATTTATTTAGAGTTGTTTGAGTTTCTTGGTTTGCATGAAAATGTAAAACGCTCTATAGAGATTTATTCGAGTAGGTATCCCGATAACAAGGTTGTGTTCTTTTGGAATCACGATAGGGATTTTAAGGATTATAACGAGACGACGCTTAAGAATAAAAACTGTAGAGTTATCAATTATAACACGTCTGAAAAAACTGGCAATGATATTGTAGTTCCATTTTGGACGATGGAAGACATAGCTCCAATAAAAGAAGAAAAGCAAATATATTGTTCTTTTATTGGAAGAATGACTCATGAGACAAGACGACTAATCGCAAGAAAAATAATAGAGTACGATTCTCCAAAATTTCAATACTTTAATTCGTTGGCGTATAATGAATATAGAAAAAAGCTGTCACAAACGAAATTTAGCTTATGCCCCCGTGGTGCAGGCTTGTCTAGCTATAGATTTTTTGAATGTATTCACGCTAATACTATTCCAGTTCTTATAGCTGATAGTGTCGTACTGCCATATCAAGATGAATTGGACTATTCGAAGTTTTCCGTTAGAGTTCTAGAAAAGGATGCAGGTAATCTGGAGTTGATGTATTCTTCCTTTAAGAGTTTAGATTACGATTCTTTGATGATGAACTTAAATCAGGTAAGGAATAATTTTTCATTACCATTCATACAAAAATATATACATGATGAACTAAGGAAAAGCAAATGATTCCTGTGATTTTAATCCATAAAGGATATCAAAGTTATTTACAGTACAGTTTAAAACAGGCTTCACAAAAAAATCCGGTATTCTTCGTTGGAGATACAGAACCGAAGATAGATGGTTGTGATTTCAACTATGTTGCACAGTCTGAGCTAATGGATGGGTTAAGTGAATTTAGTAATATATACGTGCATCTAAACACGACTCCTCCAGATTATGAGCTGTTTTGTTATACCAGATGGTTCATATTAAGAAATTTCATGAAGATTTATGGGTTTTCAAAAGTATTCTATATAGATTCTGATGTTTTGTTTTTTGAGAACGCTGAAAAAGAATGGAGTAAGTTTGATCAGTATGATATGACTTTATTACATAGAACGGCTGGGATTTCGTCTTTTGTAACCTTAGAAGGTATTGATAATTTTTGCAATATGTTAATGGAAATTTATTCAAAAAAAGAAGGATATCACTTTAATAAAATACGATCTCATGCAGATGTAAGACGTAGATTCGGACTTCCCGGAGGCGTTTGCGATATGACATTATTAGAATATTTTCATTATCATTCAGAGTTTGGCGGTGGACCGGGAAGGGTAGGAGAGATGATGACGATAATCGAAGGATCAACATATGATCATAATGTGAATGTTCCAGATCAAGGATTTGAGTTCGAGAACGGTATGAAAAAACTTAAAGTGCTTGACGGAGAAGTTTTTGTTTACAATCACAGACTTAAGCAAAATATTAAATTTAATTCTATTCACTTTCAAGGTGGAGCAAAAAGTAATATGGGAGATATTTATGACCGCATGGTACGATGAAAAAATGCCAGAAAAAATGATGCAGACTAATTTTCCACATATCTTAGATTCTGATCACTTTGGTCCACTAGTGAGGTGTATTAATTCAATTCCTGTCGATGTTAGTAATTTAGTTGATTTAGGATGTGGTAAGGCTGAAATTTCCGATGTATTTTTAGAATATGAATATTTCGGTGCTGATCTTCCTCATATTATTAAAAATGTTTCAAAAGTATTAAAACCTTCGTTAAATTACATTGAGTTTGACGCTATAATAGATAGCATGGATTTTGTTTCTTCTTTTGATGTAGTTCTCATGAATAGTTTTTTGAGCGAGATCGAATCTGCCGACGATGTGTTACGCAAAGTTTTAAAGCACGCACCAAGATATGTTGTAATACATCGGCAAGAAATAGAGGATAAAATGGGAATAGAAGAGTATATAACGTATGGCGGACTAAAGACGATAAAATACATTTTTGGAAAACGTCAGCTTGAGGAAATACTTGAGGAATATGGGTTCAACATTTTTTTTGAAACGAAGTTTTTGTATACTATGAATAGTTTTGTATTAGAAAGGATATCACAGTGACAGAGCTTTTAAAAGAGTTTGCCGCTTTATATGAGTCTCGTCCGATAAAGGATAATGATGGCGGCATGAAGTCCGGACATATGTTTCATGCTTGGTCTATTGTTAAAAAATTGCAGCCAAAAACTTTAATTGAAAGTGGTGTATGGAAGGGGTTAGGGACTTGGTTTTTTGAACAAGCTAGTCCATCCACTAATATAATTTCAATAGACCCTGATTTATCAAATAGGCAATACATTAGTCCGACAGTTGACTACAGGACAGAGGATTTTTTGACTACGGATTGGTCAGAAATAGACAAAGAAAATTCTCTTGTATTTTTTGACGATCATCAGAATTGTATTCCAAGATTAAAAAAATGTAAAGAGCTTGGGTTTAAGAAAATTGTCATTGAGGATAATTACCCTTGGCAGCAAGGTGATTGTTATTCACCTAAAAAAATATATTCAAATAGAGACTACATTATAGATAGTGGCGGCATTAGAAAAACTCATAAAAGAAAAGTAGATGATTATAAGTTTTTAATAGATAATATTAAAGTGTATAAAGAAATGCCTCCAATTTTTAAACCTCAAAAGACTAGATGGGGTGATGACTGGAATGATGAATATCCAACACCTTCTCCGGTATTAGAGTTATCTACCTCTAATGAGTACCCAGTATTTTTCGATGAGAGATTTGACTATACTTGGATTTGTTATTTGGAGTTAGTATGATCAGTTTGTTTAATATAAATAATTATATGGTAGATACTAACTTGTTTAGTAATTTACTGCATGACGAAATAGTTTTTGATTTTGAGCAAAATTTTGCAGAATACGTAGGAGCTAAGTATGCTTGTTTTGCGAATAGTGCTTCTAGTTTATTATTCTTATCTTTGTTAAATCGCGATACGACGATACGACTGCCAAGTACGATACCTCCAGTAGTTCCAAATATAGTGGTCAATACTGGCAACGAGATACAGTTTTATGATAATATTGAATGGGTAGGGAGTTCATATCATTTGCATGAAAATATTTTTGATTCAGCACAAGAAGTTACACGGAATCAGTATAAGAAAATGAACGATCCTAATGCGTTAGTTGTATTTAGTTTTTACCCAACTAAGCCAGTAGGAGGATGTGATGGAGGAATGATTGTTTCTGACAATAAAGAATTGATTGACTGGTATCGTATGATGGTACTTAATGGGATGAGTCACTCAAATAACAACTGGGAAAGAAGACAGGTTACTGCTGGATACAAAATGCATGGAACTTCAATTCAAGCTTATATAGCGAATGAGAACCTTAAAAAACTAGACGATAAGAACAATAGGTTGGACGAAATAAGGGGTTTATACAACAAACATCTTGGGTATGAGAATACAAGTAGGCATCTTTATAGAATAAGAGTAAAGGATAATGCTTCTTTTTTACTGTTTATGAAACAGAAGGGTATCGTGTGTGGAATTCATTATAAACATTGTCACGAAAAACCATTTTATGGAAAATTTCAGGACTTGCAATTATCAAGAATGGAATCAAATAGAACAGTAAGTATACCATATCATGAGAAATTAACAAGCGTCCAAATAAAAAAGGTTATAGAATATGTTAACAAATTTAAAAATAATTAAAGATAATGATGGGACTCTCGTTCCAATAGAGTTTAGCGACCTACCTTTTGATCCAAAGAGAATTTTTTATGTAAGTGATGTTCCAAAAGGAGAAGAAAGAGGATGTCATGCTCATTTTGAGACACGTCAGCTACTAATCTGCTTACAAGGGGTGATTTTGGTTAAGCTCCATGATGGTAAAGAGTTAAGAGATTTTAAACTTTATCCTAACGAGTCAGTATTGGTAGAAAAAATGATATGGGATTCACAAGTGTTCAAAACTGGTAGAGATGTTCTTCTTTCGATTTGTTCGACTAACTATGATCCATCTGATTACATAGAGGATTTTAAAGAATTTTTAAGGATTAGCAAATGAAAATTTTATTAACAGGAGCAACAGGTTTTGTTGGGAATAATGTACTTAAAAGATTAATTAGTGAGAACAGAGATGTTACTCCAGTTGGTTCTAGACGTTATGATCTAAGGAGACAATGCGAGGTTGAAATGATGTTTAATCGAGTCAAACCATCGGTTGTCATTCATTTGGCGGGTTCTGTTGGGGGGATTGGTGCAAACAAAGAGAATCCCGGCAAATTTATGTATGATAATTTGATTATGGGAACTAATATGATTCATCAGGCATCAATAAGTAATGTAAAAAAATTTATACAAATAGGAACCGTATGTGCTTATCCTAAAATAACGCCTATCCCATTTAAGGAAAATAATCTTTGGAACGGATATCCTGAAGAAACTAATGCTCCATACGGATTAGCTAAAAGAGTAATGGGTATATTACTTAAATCATATAATGAACAATATAGTTTTCAAGGAACTCATCTTATACCTGTAAATATGTATGGTCCATATGATCATTTTAATCTTACATCGAGTCATGTAATTCCTGCTCTTATTTTAAAAGTTCATCAAGCTATTAATAATGGAGACAAAGAGATAACGTTATGGGGAACAGGAGTAGCTACAAGAGAGTTTTTGTATGTTGATGATTTTGCGGAAGCGATATCTCTTTCAATAGATACTCCTACAAACACTGATCCTATTAACATTGGGACAGGTAAAGAAATAAGCATTGACTCTTTGATTAAGACAATATGTGATGTAATGAACTACGATGGCAATATTGTTTATGACACATCTAAACCAGATGGTCAACCAAGAAGATGTTTAGATACGTCAGAAGCAAAAAGTCGTATGGGATTTACAGCCAAAACAGGACTTAGAGAAGGTTTGATTAAAACAGTAGAATACTTTAGGAGAACAAATGCTTGAAAAAATAAAAACAGCAGCAATATTGATACTGTTTCTACCTTTCATTATTTTTAGTGGAGTAGTGTTCTATTCATTCGCGTTGATAGACTGGATAAAGGGTAATCGTATCTAATCTTTGATCATATTCTCTAAAATCTTAGCGACAACCCATTTAATAATATAAGAAATAATCCAACTAATAACCCAAGCTTGAACAAACCCTACAGGCTGTCCTTCATCGTCCTTGTAATAGTCATTGAGGTTTCGTTCGATGTATGCGGTTGCTTCTCTTCGTAATTCCTTTTTCTTGCTTCTTCTTTTACCTGTTACTCTATTAGACCATACGCATCCAAGCTTTGCAACGTCTTTTAGAATAGTAGTCTTTAGTTCAGAGTCTTTTCCGGAAACAACATCATGGATTCCTGCGTCCATTAGGATTTCTCTGTATAGTTCTTCGTTATATAATTCCATCTTCTTCTACCTCTATTAGTTGAATGTGAGCTTCTTTTAGTAATTTTCTTGATTTTGCGAATGATTCTTCCCATTTGCCACCTTTGTAGATAGGGCAGATAATCTTAGTTATTCCTGATTGAATGATTATAGGGGAGCATTTATGACATGGCATCATGGGGTATGTGTAGAGCGTATTGAATGTTAAATATCTTTTTGCTCGTAAAATAGCGTTCATTTCTGCATGTATGACCAATTCGAGTTTTTCTTCCCTCAAGTCCAGCCTATGATCGTCTTCAACACCCTCTGGAAATCCATTAAATCCTAGTGATATAAGTTCTTTTCCGTCAGCGATGACCGCACCAACCTGTGTCGATGGGTCTTTTGACCAATCGCTTACTTCTTTAGCCAGCTTGAGCCATCTTTTATGCCACTTGTTTAATTCATCTGTCATACTTGTCCTCTAGTCTAACAATATCTTCTTCGTTACAAAACCCATACTGCATTTCTCGAATAATCAAAGTCTCTGTTCCTTCATTTCTTACGTTATGAATGTGGTGCTTTAGAATGATAGTGCTGTCACCACTTTTGATAGGTCTCTCTTTGCCTTCTAGCTGCAAGACTCCCTCCCCTGACACTACATGCCAAAACTCTCCTCGAAGTGCATGATACTGCAAGGAGAGCCGTTCTCCGGGGTCTACATGAATCTCTTTGAACACTGTTGCGTCATCTCGATAGAAGTCAATGTATTTTCCCCAAGGTTTTTTGATCGTTTTGTGTTGCCTTTTTCCCCACTCTGCAAAATGATTAACAATAACACCAAAGAGAAAAAAAACAATTGCGGTCCTGATCATTTCTGCTGATCCACCTAAGTAATCTTGCATTTGATAGGTGATAGTATAGTTCTCATCATAAGTGTATGCTATAATATCAAGCAACATCAATATGATTCCAGAGAAAGCGGCGAAAGCCATAAGTGAGGCTGGTTTAATTTTCATACCGTTTTCCCTTTTTCTTTATTATCTTTGATATCAAAGTATTTATCCATGAATCTATCAAAGGTATTAGCGTGACGTAAGTTTTTTCTAATCATACTTAGTAACTCCTTTGGAAAGCATAGCATACCTTTTTCTTCGAATTTTTCAAGACTAATTTGTTTATTAACACTTCCTTTATTGACAAAAACTCCGCTCTTTTTGAGAGACAGGGTCCAATCTTCCATTTTAACTTGAGACATATTCCATCCATTCTTTTGGGGGGTTGTGTATGTTAAGCAAAGAAGATGGTTCTCTCGGCTTTCTAGTTAAAAACATTCCGCATTTTGCAATAGACTTATCTCCTTTGTTGTAGTTACAAGGCTTGCAGCAGGCGACCATGTTTTCCCAAGTGTTCGCTTCTTTTTTGTTTAAGAATTTACTTACAGGTGTAACATGATCAATAGTTGCGTCTGACCTGTTTAAATCTATATTGCAATATTGACACTGATAGTTATCTCTAGAAAGAATCGTTCTCTTTGTAGGTATCCTGTTTTTGTGCGGATTGATAAACTTTGGATAAACCATAACGGCAGGAAGGGCAAAACTTTTAGTTTCAGACCAGATGCTGTCTTCATAGTAAGAAAGGACTCTCATACCGTTATCTTTAAAAGAAAGAAGAAGACCTCTTCTAACGTTAATAATGGTTAAAGGCTGGTAAGCCACATTTAAAATTAAAGTTCTTTTCATGCCTTTTTCTTTTATTTGTATAGTTGGTACTTTTTAAGTTTGTCCCTAGTAGTTTGATCTATAATAGGTTCTGTTGCTATTGATGTTAATTGATTACCAATATCCGGCTCCCTAAATTCGAAGCATTTAATATTCTCACTTGTGAGGTATTCTTTGATCCTCTGAAGCCTTATTTCGCTCTTAGATTCGATCAGGATCACAGAAGGGTGTTCACTCATCTTTTCTTTTGAAGCGACCTCAATGGCTGCGTGGCACGATTGTACAGCTATTTGAGACTTTGACAAGTCTTTTCTTGTAAAAATGTAAATATATGGATGGTTCTATCGCATTTCTTTTCTCAATTTCATTAAACATTCCCCTAATAGGTTTTGACCCCAATCGTTTATATTATCTAAAGCTTCGTCTACTCCGAATCCAATTCCCCATATTCTATCATACGGCGAAGCTTCTACAAGAATTTTATGTTCAGAAGCATCTAAAGCTTCTTTGAAAGGTTCACATTCTCTATATTTTCTTCTTAGAGAATTCATCATGGCTGTTTCTTTAAAGCCGTTCCATTCTTTTTCATTAAATCCGCTTACTTTTCTTCCTAATTTTTTAGCGTCTCTAGGATGAGAAGTTTTTATAATTGCTTTATACGAATCAGAGTCTTTAAAAAAAGCCGCTTTCTCTAGCATAAACCATTTTTCTGAAGTTTCTTTTGTGTCTACTTGGTAGAAGTTTGAAAAAACTCCTCCCCAAAAAAAGATGTAATTGTCTTTGTTCATAATCTTTCCTTGCATCCTGTTATAAAAACTAGTGTCTTTTTGTAAAATGATTTGAATGTAAATCTTTGCCCACTATAGGCTTACGTTATATAGGGGTCAGATGGATTCCCCAATTGGTTCTTCCTTCATATTAATGTATAAAAAAAGCCGCATTTCTGCGGCAAGTAGCGGAGGTGAGAATCGAACTCCTGTTTCTTGATAGGCAATCAAGCATAATACCATTATATCAATACTGCTAAAACTAGCCACTTTTTTTGCTTTGCTGTAAGTGGCTATATCCAATCTTTGATTGGTTTTAAAAACAGAACACTATCGTCTAAATGACCGCTAATTCCTTTTCAGGTTGGTTATTTTTATATTAGCTCGTTACAGTTAAGCACGTCTTAGGGTCGTCATTTTAATATTTTGCTGCAAGTGTTCTAATGCCGGTAAGGGGAATTGAACCACCTATCTCGCCCCTAGATGAGACGTGTTTTACTTACACTATACCGGCTTGTGCTAGTCTCTCCTAGCAGTCACGTTTCTTATACTTCAACAAGTCGAAGAAGCTCTTGATCCATAGCTGCATTGAACAAGTCAGCAGCAGTCTCTACTTTTCCAGACATAATAAATTTCACGTTAGATGCTGAATATCCTGAAAGGTAGAATACATTTTTAACATCACCATATGTTTCAAACTTAGTCTCACTTCGTGAACCATAGAATGAGTTAGGAATATTCCATAAAACAATCTTAAAGTTATTAATATAATCTTCTGAAAAACCTGCTGATCTTAATTTACTTCTAGCGGATTCAACATTTGTCTTTCCAAGTTCGCTTGCATCAAATTCACCATCACTGATGCATAAAATGCCTTCTGGAAAATCTGACTCGCTAACTGTTTTCTTAAGGTTACAAAACAGATCAATAACACTTTGGAAGTTCGTTCCGCCATAAGCGTTTCCTAGATCGTTAGTCCACTTTTGAGAAGGAGTTGATCCTTTCCATTTTACCATTTTGGCATTATCGTTAAATTCAATATAGTAATCCTTAAAATCACCATCAAGGAATTCATTGAAGTACAAGGCAATTGATTTTGCAATATCGTCTGAACTAAATTTAGTTCCAGTAGCTGTAGATTCCATTGATCCGGAAGTATCGCGAACTACGATAAACTTTGAAACAACACCTTCTTTAGCTTTTGCTATTAACTCATAGAATTGCTTGTCAACAGTTTTAACAAAGTTACTTTCTCTGTTATTTCTTAGCTCACATAAACACTCATGAGCAAAGCCAGTGTACTTTACAGTCTCCTGTTTGTCAACCCATTCTGAGTATCTTTCTGACAGTCCTTGGTTTTTAAGGAACTTACTTTTAACCAATAGATTTAAAGCACGACCATGAATTTTTCCAAAATCAATTCTGTCAAAACTTGACTGAGAGATTAGTTTTTGCCATTCATGTGCTGTTCCGCTTGCTTTTAACTTACGATATTTTCTATAACTTCCTGCGTCATTTTTTTTGCCAAAAAGATTTGAACAAATCCATTTCGCAATGATACAGTTAGCTTCCGCTTCAACAGTCTTAAGTTGTGTCTTAGAGCGGATTTGCGGCAAATACTTCTTCATTAAGTTAGATGTTTTATCATCAGACAGTAAAGAAAGAAGCAGATTAGAAAACCTTCCCCAATTTAATACCTTACCATCCCATCCGTGATAGACAAGATCATAACGCAACATAACAATCAAGTCCTTACAAGAACCGGCGGAGATAAACAGACCAATATTTTTCCAAAACAAATTTGGAGCAGTATTGTGTAGCCAAATCATCCGCATTGTTGATTCGTGCTTTAGTTCAGCACCAGATTGTACCGCTTCAGTCTTAATGCCCATACCAACGATATCAGTCTTACGACTAATCATTCTCATATAGATGGTAAACTTAACAAATGACTCCGGGTCTTCTGCGTACAGAATGCTACAGTCCTTTGCAATATCTGAATAACTACGAGGAGCTTTATACTCTCCGAGCTTTCCAAACTGATCAACAAATTCGTTGCCAGTCGTTTTGAATTTTTTAGCATTGTTGCCACTGACAGTTTCTGCGGACTTCTTAGATGCAGCACTGATAAAAGAGTTACCTTCTAGTGGTGCGTAAGTTTTAGTTCCGAGTGTTTTTTTCTTTGTTGTGAACATTGTGCTTTCCTTTTTAGGAGTCCTAAATAAAACAGATTACGTTTTTAATTTTGTTGAAAAAAATTGTTTGTGAGTTGCTGATTGTAATCTTATGCGGATTTCGTTTTACGTTGCTCTACCAGTTGAGCTACTTTGGTCTAGGACCAAAGATCAGATTCGAACTGATAACCTACGGCTTAGAAGGCTAATTAACTTGCTGTTTGAAATCCTTTAACTTATTCGCGAAGCGAAAAAACAAGTCTCTATACTAAAAGTTTGATATCAACAGTTTCATTTTTATGTATAATTTGCTGTAAGAGACTTTATGCGAGCTTACGCTCAATAATCAATAGTGGAATCGAACCACCAATCTCTCCTCTAGATGAGGAGTGCTTTTCTTAAGCTACAACGGCTGAGTACCAACCCTACTGCGTTGTTATCTTATTATATCTTACTTGCTACCGCAAGTCAATCTCTTTTTTGAATACTTTCTCAAGTTTTTGCATCCCGATTGCGGGATGAGCGATCCTAATCGGATTTGAACCGAAATTTCTATGCCCCAAACATAGCGGGTTATCCAAGTTACCCTACACCCTCATGTGCGATTAAATAGCGATTTCTTTTAACTCATCATCCGTTAGAATAAACCTATCTGTATTCAAATCCGTTATAAGTAATTCTACGTCAGCAGTAATACAAGCAGCTATTTCTGTGCTTTCTTTTTTAAATTGTTTATTACTAGTAATTAAGGTGTGGCTAAAATAAGGACTACTGTAATCATCCATCCTTTTGTTTTTACCACGCAAACCAGTATTATATAACATTACATTTTCTTCTAACTCAATGACACGTACATTACAATCAATTCTCGCCCGACTGTCTTTAAAATGTTTCATAAGTTTATCGTCGTAACTTTTCATCTTTAGGGCAAAGTCATGCATATATTTTTTTCTAATTTTTTCTTCTACAGAATCATATTGAATATCAACAGCAGAAGTAATATATCTCTTTTTTTGAGAAAAAGCACTTAAAGGAAAAAGCAATACACATGCAATTGATTGTACAAAGTTACGTCTTTTCATAATTTATCCCCCATCATCCATAAATCATAATGAGGAGATATTTCAACTATAGAATCGATATCCATTGTTTTTCCTAGTAAATATTCCGAGCAAGATTCGAACTTGCGACCTAGTGGGTAGAAACCACTTGCTCTATTCCACTGAGCTACCGGAACTTGTTATGTTATTGTACTTTACTTAGTCTTGAGCGTCAACTTTAAAATTGTTATGTTCAAGAATTTTTTTACAAAAATCAAGAAACTCATCAGGACTCATGTCATGTTTTGCTTGGTTTGCTGCTTTTATGCATATTCCAAGATTATCGATATCGTTTGACCCCCCTTTGCTGCGTGGGATTTTATGATCGAAAGCATAGCTTCTTGTTTTGTTAATATCTATATGTTCTCCAGTTAAGTAACATACTGGATTCTCACCAAATTTATTAATAACATCCTGAACAGTAAAAGTGGGTTTGTTATATATTGTTTTCACTCTAAAAAAATTCCTTATCTTAATATGAAGTATGTCAGATGTTGTCTTCTTTGATTGTTTTATAGGGGTTTTATGAATGTAATCACCACTAAAACGCTCAATTTTCTTTTTATATTTATGCTGAAGTTTTACATTTTTTCTTCTTCTTAGACTATTTTTTTGTTTTTGACCTTTAGAGCAGTGATAAGATATTGTACTTTTTGAGCATTGCAATTCTTCTGAAATTTCCCTAAAGGACATCCCATTTTTACGCAATTCTAAAATTTGTTTTTTTAGTTCTGTCATTATTCAATCATTTAGTCGTTAATAGCGACTACTTTTCCATAAACTTTATCTTCTGAAGTCCAGCCGTTGATTCTTTTTTTATTGTTTCCGATCTTGAAATAATACTTATCAGAATACTCTATTTCTTTAATAATGTGAACGTAATAAACTCCGTTTACTTTACAGAAGACTATGTCTTCAACTCTTAAAGAAGAAAGCTCGACTTTTTCCAACGTAATCAACTGACCCGACTTTATTATCGGCTCCATGCTCCTACCTTTTTGGCGAAAACTTACTGGCTTTTTTGATTTTAGAGCGTGCTTGTATTCTTCCCAATTCATAGTTACTCCTTATTAAATTTAAGCAGAAGGATGACAACAACTGTGTTCAAAACAGCGACCAAAGCCATTTGATAATTTCTTCCGAAACGAAAATGAAGAGAGTCGAACTCTTAATCCGACCCTTTCGGAGCGGATACTGACTTAGCAGGTCAGCCGGAATAGCCACTTTCCATCACTTTCGTGCGATCTTTTAATGTGGATCAGACATGCCTACGGAGGACCGTCTCCAAAACGATGGGATCGAACCATCAATTAGCCATTCTCAGCAAACGAGTCGGAATTGAACCGACCTATTTTTCTTTTATCTGTTTCGGACATTCCTGATCTGCTTCAGCAGATATTTAAGTCCAATATCTTTATTATACCACCAAGTTACTTTGGTTCCTATTGTTTTTGAGGTTATATATCCGTATTGTATGATTCCATTATATTTTCTCCAGTGTGTTGGACGGTAGCCTGATTCAACAAAATGGCGTATATTGATTCGTTCAATTTTATGAGAAATTGTATTCTCTTCAAAATATTCCTCAAGATACCATTCTGTGAAGTGTCTCCATTCTAATATAATAGAATGTTTTGTAAACCCCTCTTCTCTAATGTATTGGGTTTTTCTTTTACTCTTCCAAGATTTTTGATGACGGATAGGTTTATCATCCCAATTGTCAGGTAAATTTCTTGGACTTCTTTTTCCTCTGTGCCAATTTTCTTGATTGGCTCTTTTTTCTTGAATGGTTTTTGGACTGCGATAGTAGTTTTTCATTTCGTTCTCCATTTTAAGTTAAGTTACTTAAAATACAGAACCTTTATAAATACTCATTAAAATACCTTTCGTAAAGTGCGTAAAAAAAGGAGACCCGAAGTCTCCCGATACATACACATACATCGAGAGTAGCTACGCCATAAGCGGACTATTCGTATAATCGGATTTTAAACTCTCTTGTCTCATGTTTACGTTCCGTAAGAAAACTAATAAAATAACTTCTCAAGTAAAAGTGCGTCAACTAGGAATCGAACCTAGATAACGAGTTCTTCAGACTCGCGGCTTCCCAATATCGCCCATTGACGCCTGCGTCTGAATTTGGTAATAAGGCTCAGACAAACCTCATGCCACTTTAAGCAGCAAGAGCAACATTTCTGTTTGCATTTACGTTTCGATAGATTTTTTCCGTAGCCCTTCTATCAACTACGACATGCAACTATTACTTCATTAGCCAATCGATACCTGTATCGCCCATATAATTACTGTAAGTGGACGATAGCGGAGTTGAACCGCTGTCTTGATCTACTTCTATAATAGTCTCTACATGCTTGTCCGGCTTTATAAAACCGGCAAAAACTTAACGAGGTCTTGACCCGTAGTATTATATACACCAAAAAACAAAAATCAAGTTATTTTATTACACTTTTTGAATATTCTTCCAAAACTGATCGAGTTTCTATAACGCTTTTGGAAGCTTTCATTCTCTTTCCTCAAATTCAATTTTCTTTTCTGCGACTAAAACATTATACCTGTTAGACTCAGGCTGTTTTACTTAAAACTAATCCACCTACAATAAGACTTAAACTTGTCTTTAATAGTTCTCTTCTGTTCATCAAAGATACTCCCTATTACAGTGAATCGATTTTTTGTATTTTTACTTAACTGAAAGCCAGACGCCGGACGATCTATAATATCACCATTTTTGTCATAAGCAAATAAACAAAGACAGTTATCATCGGTATTTCTAACAACCACCCTTTTTCCTTTTACTTGTTTTGTGTAAGGAGAAATATTGCTATCTTTTAAAGAGAGTATGTCTCCTTCATATATTTCTTTACCTGTTTTATCAGTAAATCCAGTATATTGTTGGATAATAAATCTGTCAGGATCATCATTAAAGAAAGCATCTGAGGAATAAGAATAACATTGGTCAACCCCTTTTTCACAAGGAGTTATCACCTGACCATATACTTGATTTTTTTCTTTTCTAACCATAGGAAGACAAGAAGAATGAGCTTTTAATTCGCCACAATAACAAAATGTTTTTAATTCTTTATCCCAAAATCTAAATTTAATTTTCATTTAATGTCCACCACATTTTACCGTCACAGTCTTCATGAGATTTTTCATTTTTTTCGTCATCTAATACAAACTGAAGTTCATATTCTTCTAAAATTGCATTAACTTTATCTACGACATTATCCAGATGATCATCATATTCAATCATAAGATATTCTTTACTCATACGTTATTTTTACCCCTAGATTTTAACATAACTAAAGTAAATCTCATCTCCTCATAGAGACGATACAGTATCACCTGCATATCAGACCTATCGACGTTTTCTTCTTCCATTTTGTCGATCATTTCCCTGCCCCATTCTAGGGCTGCGTGGTAATGCTTAGGTTCATTAATTACATCACCGTCTATGTCGATGAGCCGCTTGGTCTTTTTCGTCATATCCACAGCTCCAGTGCTAAGCTGAAGCGATAAAAGCTCCTCTCTTCATCTTGATATTCATCCGGATGCATTAATTATCCCCTCAAATATATTTCCTACTACCTCATAATCGTCGATAGAGACGCCACAAACCCCGCAATTTTCTTCTTCAGGATAATTACCAACACTACGAATCCTATCTTTTTTCGCTGCAAAGCCATTAAAAATAAAGGAGTATTCAGATGTACCCATTCCACCATCTTCTATGTAACCAGAGTGATATATAATTTCTATATTAGTGATGTATTCTTTTTTATCTGTACTCCATTTTATAAATTTACCACTCTCATCACGAATCTCATATGTGTCTTTATATCTTTTCTCAAGTACGTCTCCCTCGTATATTTCCTGATCGTTTTTATCAGTAAGTCCTGTGTATTGTTGGATGATAAAATCGTCCTGACACTGTTGTAGAATAGTGTTTACGTCAATATCAGACCTAAAACCCCAAGGTTGGTCAAACTTCTTTTTCTTTTTATCCCAAAATCTAAATTTAATATTCATTTTTAAAATGCTCTTTCATATCTTTGTATGGTATACAAGCTACTTGGTCACAGCAGAAATTAATGTCTAGACATAAAGACTCTACATCTAAATCAAGGCTTGCCGAACTCCTATCTTCTTCATATTCTATTTTGCAATTTCGGACTTTTTCACAATTATGTTTCTTCATTTTTAGCTTTTTCATAAACTTCTTTCAAAACCGCTTTCTGCTCATCATTTGAACAAAAAGGGAGAAGGTTCTTATACCAAGTATCAGGTGAAGAATAAAATTTACTCATTTCTTCATCTATATCACAGCCTTCACATGGATAAGATTGTTTCTTAATACCAAGCTCTACAGGACAGTCATCATCACAATATTTACAACCATGAGTTTTGCAACAATGTTCTGTGTGAACGCATTTATTCATCATGTAATGCCTATATCAGTTACTAGTATCATATTCCACCCTCACTCCGAATACAGAAAACCATCCTTCATCATATATTTGATGGTGAGAACCACCGTCATCTGAATTTAGCCTGAATGTTCTTTTTGTTTTAAAATATTCCTTCTTAGGAAGAGTTACTAATTTTACATTGAGTCGATTGAGATTTCTAAAAGTTTGCTTTAATTCTGTGATATTCATTTACATTCCATATGCATTAATTATTCCCTATATTATCATATACCGCTTTAGTTGGCAAGGTTATTTTGATTTTTTTTGTGACTTCCGTGACATCACAAGTTGTATTAGGTCTAAAATCAGACATATCTAAATCATCTCCCCATACTCCAATATCATTTTGTACTACAAAAAGATTAGCCTTTTTATCCTTAACCCTTAAAAAGAAAAGCCCAACAATAGACGACTCGCATTTTAGATACTTATATTCGTCGTCTGGTTCGCATGTAACTTCTATAAATGGTGGAACTTTTTTAGTTATTATCATTGTCGCCCCTTAATGGTTGATACGCTTCTTTTGAAACCCACCCCTCTGAAACATATCCACACCTTGGACAATCATAAATTCCCATACAAAAACAATGAGTGCCTTTTGCAGCCATTATACAACCACATTCCTTACAGTCAATAGTTCCGAGACAGCCGCCTCCGGACTGATTTCTCCAACTGTAGTCGATTGGCTCAGTTCTGGTTTTACCTGTGTCTTCTATGAATTCCATTAATTGTTATCCTTATTTAATTCAGCATAAGCTGCTTTTTTAGAAGGTAGTGTTATCTCTGTTTTTGATGTAACAATTATAATAATCAATTTATCTTTATTTTGCATTTCACTAAAATTGAAGTCTCTAGAATCCCACTCAGACTTAGATACATTCCAAAAGTTAATTATGTCGCCACGTCTTCTAATATAGATATTAGAGTTATCAGTATAATTTTTACCATGTAGATATTCATAATTATCATCTGGCTCTACCTCTATTTTTATCCCAAATATTCCGAGGTCTGTTTGCTTAATGCCCATACTAGTCTATCTTCCTGCAAGCGAATTCACCATCAAAAGTTTTACAGTCTTCTTCTACAATAAAACTCATATCTCCATCACTAAGATCAATCACCTTATTACAAAATATAAAGTTTTCATTGTTATCGTGGTAGGATACAACAGACTCACCATCAAGTCCAGTATATTCTGATCGAGGATGATAAAATTCATCAAGTTTATACCCATTCTTCTGAGATATTGGCAAATGCTTCTGCTTCCACCACTCAATAAAATAATCAGCGGTTTCACTTGGGTTTGAGCAGCAAATAACAGCCGCACCATCACCACAGGACTCACCTATACAATCATAGAACCAATCCAATAAGAATTCTAAATGTATATTTTTAACTGTTACTGTGCTTTTCATTATCGTTCCTTACGCCATTTCTAAAATACATTTTCTAGCCAGTTTCCATCCTGTATCATCTGGTTTAAATCTTGCTATAACGGGATGGTCATCGTTAAGAAAATGAGGATCAAGCTCTTTTAGATTACTAAAATCTTTATTTCCTTTTAACAGCAATAACTTATGACCATTAAAAGTTGTACAACGTTTTCTATGTCGTAAAACCAAATGCCTCAAGTGTATACTTGAATGGATTACCTTCTATGTTTTTAACTGCTTCTAGCATATCGTTTGCTACTAATCGCGTTTCAAACTGAGTGTCATCTTTTAATCTAAGGGACCACATATGTAAAAAGGCTGCTAAAGAACCAGTCCATATAAACTGAGTTTCTAAACAAAGCGGCAGTATTATTCTAGCTTGTTCTTTTGCTACTCCAGCTTCACATAATGTTTTATACGTTTTTTTACATTTGTCAATAGTCTCATTGATTAATTTAATTAAATCTCTACCATCTT